>Ga0123354_10009282_pt1 | contig 15043 bp, 3 predicted proteins | sample TergutLab28metaG_2_FD_97872 | JGI IMG/M metagenome (GOLD analysis project Ga0123354, IMG submission 97872) | Labiotermes labralis P4 segment gut microbial communities from Petit-Saut dam, French Guiana - Lab288 P4 | ecosystem: Host-associated > Arthropoda: Insects > Digestive system > Gut ...
AAAACCATATGCTGCAACTCAACATCTAATGCTCCTGATGATGGGCGTATGTACCCGAAACATGTCGAGCTAAGAATACATCAATAAAATTACCTAGTTGCATCAAGTTGGCGTTTCACTTTAACAGGTTGCATGTCTAGTGTTCCTAGTGTTCCTTACATGAGGTGTACACTTAGTGTGAGAAGCCCTGGAATTTTCAGACCAACTTGCTTGATTCCCAGCAAAATAGAGTGCCCTGTTCTGTTCTGTTCTGTTCTGTTCTATTCTGTTGCCTGATTAAAGAAACACAACCCATTCCTGAAAAGGTATGCTTCGTAAAATATCTGGGACAATGGGTATGGTCGGAATGTAATTCAAAATATATTTTATACTTTATCTTAGAGGGGTCTTCCATCGTGACGACCCGAAATAAATTGTAAGATCGTCTCAAAAAATAAGAATATTGCTCAACAATAACAACAAACACAATAAACTTCCAAAGACAAAAACTTTTAGACTTCGATTTATTTGATGTTTACCGGACCGTGCATCTTTGTGATAACTGAAGATTAAAGCCAACTAGATGCCACTTATTATTTTATTGTACTTTCTTATAGGCTCAAAATATTTCGGGCATTACTGTGCTCATCATCAGGAGCTCGTGTCTATGATGTTGATTACCACATTGATCGTTTCGTTCTTGGTTTGCTGTGTGTTGGAGGTTAGGTGCGGTTAGGCTGGAGTAGAGTCCGGGTTGCAGGCTAAAGCCTTCAACCCGGACACTACTCCAGCCTACCCGCTCCTAACACACAGCAAACCAAGAACGAAACGACCAATGTGGTAATCAACAACATAGTCGCGAGCTCCTGATGATGGGCATAATAGTGCCCGAAACGTGTTAAGCCTATAAGAAGTACAGTAAAATAATAAGCATCTAGTTGATTTTTTATTCTTCAGCTCTATCTGTTTCAAGAGAGTTTTAACTAACTTTACAATGGATTTCGGGTTCAATAACAGAGAGACGAGAATTACTTACGTATTCCATTGAACAGATTCCTTGTTGAGAAGCTTACCGGTTTGCAGCTAGTCAAGAAATTCCCCCCATTTTATGGAACCCGAAGATTCACTACAACCTTCACAAGTGCCCGCCACCTGTCCCTATCCTGAGTCAGCTCGATCCAGTCCATACCCCCACATCCAACTTCCTGAAGATCTACCTTAATATTATCGTCCCATCTACGCCTGGGTCTCCCCAGTTGTCTCTTTACCTCAGGTTTTCCCAACAAAATCATGTACATACCTTTCCCTTTCCCCATACGCGCTACATGCCCTGCCCATCTCATTCTTCTCGATTGTATCACCCGCAAAATATTGGATGAGCAGTACATATCATTATGCTCTTCATTATGTAGTTTTCTCCATTCTCCTGTCACCTGTCCAAAGAGACGAGAATTGTTCTAAAAAAAAGTCTGCCTTCCACAGAAGAGATATTTCCCATAATTCCAAGTTGCCACTACATGCTCCTCATGTAGCCCTCCCGATTTAAATCTATTAGTAAACAATTTCATATTTTGTATACATGTAAAATAACCACTGCCACCGGGTGACAACCCAATTGTAGTTTATTATTATTATTATTATTATTATTATCAATTGAAAGCTAACATTATGCGAGTAACTTTATGCTTGTTCCACCGACAGTCACCAGTTATTACGCGTGTCGCGGTTGCATATGAAACTCTGTATGCCCAATGGAGTTTTGGCCTAGAAGAATATTGCATGAGGTCATAACGTCATTCAGAAGCTTGTGAATTTGGGTCACTTCCTCACAGCCAGTTATTTTCGTCTCGTCGACCATGTCAGAACACTCGTACGTTTCATTCATTCAATTTCGTAACACATACACGAATGACAACTGTGAAAACTGAGAAGTTTGGGAGGAAAGTTAGTAAACTGTTTCACTATTAACAGAGTCACAGCCTGCCAATAAACATTATTCTTCATTATTTAGATAGGAGCCATCCTGTTGTGCAATAACAATTGTACAATATGTTATATACCGTCAGTACGCAACATCAATATAGTAATATAATGTATGTAATAGGTTACAATGTGGCTACATGTTTCGACCATAAACGGTCACTATCAGGCCAATAAAAAAATTTTGTTTAAGGTACAGAAAGGGGATCCCACTTCGTTTGCAGTGGAATATAAAATACTATATAAAAATATTCCTATTTAGGAATAGGAATAAATAGGAATTTTTATACATTATTTTATATTCCACTCTAAACAAAATGGGATCTCATTGAGTAATACCTTTCTGTACCTTAAACAAAATGTTCTTTATTGCCCTGATGATGACCGTTTGCAGTCGAAACGTGTAGCCACAGTGTAACCTATTGCATACATTATATCACTATATTGATGTTGTGTACTGACGGTATATAATATATTGTACAAGTATTATTCTCCATTAGCATTTTCTCATGTACGAGAGCTCGAGTTAACTCATGCGGTTGCTGTCGTATGGCAAATGTACAGCTGCGTGGTCCTGGACGCAGCCCACACGAGACTTTCAGAATAAATATCTCCTCCGCGTTCTACTGAACTTCTAATACTACTGGTAAATGATTACATCTACAGAAAAATTTCCTATAATGGAATGTATTGATCAGCCGTTTTCTGACGCTAATAGTCCTTAGCTAGTAAAAGAAAGGCTGTCAGGGAGAATAAGAAACATTCTTTTATGACAAGGACAGTGACAGAAATATAGATGTCTCTGAAGTTTCCCTAACGGTGGCCACACGTGTTTCTGGTTATAATAGGTTAGCGAATGGGTTAGACAATGGGAATGTGGTGGGAAGTGGACTGTTTTGAGTGTGCAGCAGAGGATAAAGCTGAACGCTTCCTGCATATGGGAAAAATTTTGACATTTGCATTCTGTTGGCAACATTCTGGCGAATTTTCGATCGTAATTTTTCAAGAATTGTACTGTGTTTCCGTGAACTATATGCAAGGTGTCAGTTCGGACATCATAGAAACAACAATTTATTTTAATTGTAGGTTTAAGCTTGTTAATGCTGGTTAGGGAAATAATCAGTGTTTATTTTCAGTATCATGATTAATACAAAATGCAGAGCAAGCCTGTAATGTTACATCTAGAGATAAATACCATAAACAGTGTACTGTAAGGTGATAACGAAATAACGCCTGCTACCACATATTTGCGTAATGGCAGTGTTTCTGCTGTCAGTGTAATTCGACGTTATGAAACAAAGGTAATTTACGTATGCTTATAAGGAAGATTTAGCAATAAAAATGCAAGCTTCAGTTCCACAACAAAGTTTACGAAAGGATGGAATGGTTTTTTTTTAGCAGCCTTTCAACATCAATTATGCATGAGGTTCCACACTACCACATGTGTAAGAGTGAAGGTTTTCCTGAAAGTCGGGAGATCTTTATTTTCGTAAGCGCACTTCTTTCCTGGGGAGAAAATAGGCTACGCGCTGGAAGAGTAATATTTTCAGCGAATATAAGATACCAATCCATATACCCCTGTATAACTCCACTTTCAACAAATAATATGGCACACTATTTTTATGTTTTGTTGACCTGCATACATGTATAATCTTGTAAATAAATCCAAATTGGTGCACAATTTTTTTTTAGTATATTTATTTCTTTCTCTACATGTTTCGGGCGACTATGTGCCCATCATCAGGAGAAACAACTGTGTTTATGCGACACTTGGTACTTGTTATTCTGTGTGGATGACAGTCTGATATGCAGGGTGCATACCAGACTGTCATCCATACAGAATAAATAGAGTTGTTTCTCCTGGTGATTGGGCACATAGTCGCCCGAAACATATAGAGACAAGAAATAAACGTACTAAGAAAAATTATGCACCAAGTTGGCTTTATTTACAAGAATATGGTTTACTGTACATGAAGAGTACAATCCTGCGCTGTGTGATGCTGTGTTGAGTGGTCATTTGATAACGGCATTTACGAGGAACTTACTGTTTAATTTTCTTCTTGAACTGCATCGAATGTGATGGCAGCAAGTTCTCCGAAACGTAGGTAAGAAACTGCAAAACAACACGGCGTCATATCGCAGAAAACTGTAAATCTCATCAATAAAGCTGGGAAAATCGCGTGTCATAAACCGAACATACTGATTTTTCTGACATCCTAAGTAACATTTTATGGCACTGTAAGTTTATCCATCAATATTCCTATTTAGAGAAGTTGTCAGTTCTCAGAAGTAAGGATAGTAACGTCAGGCACAACAATCTTCGAATACAAAGTTTAATTTTATTAAGCTACATATTTCAGCCCAAGTATAAAAAGACCATCATCAAGCCGTTCGGTAAAATGGAAAGCTAGAAGTTTGTTACACTTTATGTGGTTTTAGTTCAGTGTTATACTAATGCAAAAACTATACAAAGTAACACATGTATAATGTTCCTTTTGTGTCTTAATGCCTGAATATGGCCTTTTTGTATGTAAACCGAAACGGGCAGCCTACTAAATTTCAATTCATTATATGAAGATCGTTGTGTTTGACCACACTCACTTTTACTTCGTGTATTTGTGTCAAAATACGGAGTAACAATTTAAAATAAGCTGTTCTGTTATAATCGGGTGTGGGGATGCTCATTCAGAACAGCGATGTCTGTTAGTGCTGTACGTGTACACGACATCGTATCATTAACAAATTCTACACACTTAACTACTGATACAGGCTAATTCCCTTGCTCAGACAAAGTGCTACCGCTCGGTAATCTTTTGAGATTAGCTGTCCACTGTCCACAGTGGCAGGCATGTGCTACTGTGCGGGCCGAAAGCCACCATTATCCCTCTCGACTACTTGTAACTACCAAACAAACAAAGTCATTAACTAGGATCTTTCCAGAATTCAGGCGGTTAGTCACCGGCTTCGCCTGGGTTCAGTCCCAGGGTAATCTATGTGGTTTTACGGTGGACAAAAGGGTCCCAAGACAGTCTTCTTTTTTTTTGGAAAATTCGTTTTGCTTCTGCTAATTTTCGTTTTAGGTGCGTTCGCAAAATTGCGAAAAACAACTCTTAGCTTTGTCATGTCTGTCTTTCCGCATGGCACCACTCGGCTACAACAGGACGTAATTTAATGAAATTTGCTATTTGAGTATTTTTCCAACAGCTGTCGCGAAAACAAAAATTTCATTAAAATCTGACAAGAATGACCTGTACTTTACATGAAGATAAACATGCTGCTGTAATCATATCACTCAGTTCTTCTTAGAGAGATAAATGTTGCAGAAAAAAGTTGTACAGAACATCAAATTACACATTTTATGATCAATAATTTTTTTTAAAAATCGTGCCGTTTATGAGATAATGTGGAAAAATATAGTACAGACGGACAGGTCACATATGACAATATGGCGCATGCACATTACTTACTGGATACCTAAAACTACAGACACACAGGCAGAATATGTAATACTTATTGCTTTCCCACTGCAACATTGGTTGCATGAAAGTTTTACTCACATTGGCTGTCTCGTGTCATTGATCATACAGTGTGTGGATGTTGGGCTTGTTAGGGGCAGACGTTTCGTGCATATCGTCACACCCCACATCACAAGATGAAAATTAACTCCGTGAAAGAGTCATGTTGAATTGATAGTCACACAGCTGGTCAGTAAATTCCCCGCGTTTACTCAATTATTATACCAATTACTGCACATATATGAAATTTATAAAATTTACACATTAAAACATTAAAATATTAGGACGTTCCGACATGTTTCAGTCCTAGGACCATCATCAGGGAGCCATATCATCCTTGCTAAAGTCACACTATAAAAAATCACATTAATTTCGCTGTACCAGTTGGGTATTGTGGCAGCATGCCGTGTTGTGTAATGTTATGTTGCGAGTGCCCTGTTACGGATGTGCATTCTGCACGTCTGTAGCAGGGCACTCTTCGCAACATAACATTACACAACACGGCATGCTGCCACAATACCCAACTGGTACAGCGAAATTAATGTGATTTTTTATAGTGTGACTTTAGCAAGGACGATATGGCTCCCTGATGATGGTCCTAGGACCGAAACATTTCGGAACGTTTTTAGTGTTTTAATGTGTAAATTTTATATATGTGCAGTAGTTGGTATAATAATGGAGTGACTCGACAACATGCACGGTGTAACAACGAAAAAAAAATTCCCAGCTTTTAGTAAACGCATTTATTGTGTGTATTATTTGTAAATATAAACAAAGTTGTGACGCCGTGCAGTTGTGTAGGTGTGCAGTGTTTCTGAGCAACTTACTACCTCAGCTACAGTTCAAAACTTTAGTATCTTTCTACCAAACTACAAGGTGGCCAGTTAAAGAAGACACCAATATGCATGGCCACTTCTGTGGGAAGGCAAATATCACACGGCAATGCTTCTTAAAGATAGAGAAATAGGCGAGTGAAATATTTTCTAACAAAATGACTGTCTTCTTCTCAAGGAATTTGTTCCATGGTGTTTTTAGTCCATTTTTGCAGACAAGAGGAAAGATGCTTTTGTGGGAGGGGTTGGGTTGGAGCTCAAGTCTTGTGCAAAGTTTCTGTTGGAGTAAGCAGTAAGACTTCTCGACTTGGCACTATGCTAGCAGTAGTACTGCTAGACGCAGTAAGGGGTTGGGTTGACACAGGCTGAGTTAGTCTGCTGTGCTGTGCCGGTACTTAACACTGCTCTCTTAGCTGCGAGAGTAGAACAAGGAAGTAAAAGAGAAGAGGAAGTCTCTTCAGCAGTTAATATTCGTAATAATTGGAGCACATTATAAGTTGCAGGCCCATTATATTACACAGAATTCCATCCTCATCTCCTCAAAGAAAGAGCCCGTGATTTCTCGGCTACCAAACAATCAACATTACAACAAGACAGTTATCGTCATTTTTATCTCTCCCATTTCTGAAGTGAGTAGTCGGAATTATAGGTATAACTGTGAAGTTAGGAAGTGACGTATTCAGCTTTCCGTAGTCTGAGATTAATGTGTAGAGAGTGAGACACACAATAGGGTGTCTGTTATAACCGGATCTTTTTGTGCGTTATTTAACGACGCTCGTAGTATGAAATAGGATATAGGGTCGAATATTTGAGCAGTTCTTGAAAGAAGAATTGGAAAGGAATTTACAGGAACTGGCTGTGTCATTCTCGCGGCATGCATCTGTTCGCAAATTGCAGAATTTGCACAAACTTTTTTGCGCAATGTCACAGTCTATGGTATCAGTAGAAATATTGCTTTATTATTTAAAGCAAGCACTTCGCGTCTGTGTCTTCCAGCACCATCTGCGCTGCTTCTAATTGAATTAAGATAGTAATCACACTATCGATTTGGGTAACAATTCTTACGCGATATTAAGTATTTGCATGTATATCAATTTGTGATTTTCATGTTTGTGATAAGCATTGTGCATAAAATTTTACGGCCCATGTAACAGTGCGAAACAGGGGTTTCCATCGTAAGAAGAAAACAGATTGTTATTCAATATGTCAGTCTCTGGTCTGTCATCTTAGGAGGATAAAAAAATTGAAATGTCTTTGAGAACAGAAAGCTGAAGAAAATATTTGAATCTAAATGAGATATAGTGGGAGGAGTATAGAGAGTATTGTACAGTACAATGAGAAACTTCCTTTTACGTTGTCTTCATAAAATAACATTGGGATAAATAATTTATAGATGACTATATTGGAGGGATATGTAGCACGCATGAAGTGGACGAGACATTTTACAGGACTGTATTCCGACAAGCTCATCGGAGGAAAACAATATACTCTAGTATATTGCCAAATTTCAGCCGAAATAGTCAGGAATCGATATTTTGAACAGGATTCTAACTGGCAGAACAAATCCAGTGCTTATTACCATGGTAATCAAATTTTGGTTTCAATGTAAATGGGGAGTAATAAACGTGCATTATGAACTGCTACTGTCTTAGCAAGGGGAACGCTTCTAGAGGGCCTCATTTAATTAACATATTATTCTTTATGTTTAGTTTATGAAGCTGTCAGTAGATCAGAGTGCATTATGGCATCTGCTTGTAGCGACTGAGGAAAACATGGAAATCTCAGAACCCTCTAATCGGACTGAAAAGCAGAAGTCTCTAGAATTTGTCTCTTAATTAATGTAAAATGTGATTAGTGTGGTCATTGATTTTAGGACTCCATGTGGTCTGGTAGATGGATTACGAAGTAAAATCCTGTCGTGGTAATAAAAATGTCATAAACGCCATCTTTGTTTCAGAGGATAACGGTAGCCAATCATCTGCACAGGATACAGATACATGAATATTAATGTCATTCACAGGATGTCAAGTTTTATGAGGTTATGAAGGTGGAGGAGACCATTTGAACCTCAGTTTATTAGTTTATTTACTGGTTTTGATTACCCTTCTTCCAGTAACACAGATTTTGTGGCTTTCAGTGACAAACTAACGAACGGGAAAGGAAGTGGAGGGAAGACGTCACGGCCTAATTTAAGGTAACACTTCGGAATTTGTTTGGAGTGACTGAAGTTTAATTATGAAATCTCAAATGCAATTGATAGGGTACAATCTCAGTTTCGAACCAATCACGTCTGGAAATTAAGACCGAAGCCCTATCACTTCAGACAGCTCGGTCCGTTTTAAATTTAGTATGTATGTGCGTAGTGATTAATTTCATAACACGTGGTGTTAACCGTAGTGGAACTTCGCAAAGCAAATTGTTCGACTCCAATGTGAGGCGTGTGGCTGGAACGTAGTAATGCGAGTGTCTGGTTTGGCTCTTCTGAGAAGCCTCATGAGTGTGTGTAATGAAACGGACAAAATTATGTTTAGAAATAGATTTGAAAGAGGTCGGGAAACAACTGTCATCAACCGCTAGTCCCCCCCCCCCCCTCGATAGGCTGAAGTGTCAAGAATTTTATTAAGACTAAACTGAAGATATGCGCCTCTAATTCATAAAGCGACAAGCCGTAATTTGAAGTTGATAAGAAGTCTAGAGTTTCCCTGTTACATATGTATTTTATACGCACACACACACACACACACACACACACTTGTATTCATGCCCACGGTAACTGCAATACGCAACAAGATCCCCCATGGATATTCCTCGCCTGCAGTTCGGACAGCATTTCAACAGATAAAACAATTTGTTGGGTATGACATTTTGTAAAAGGTGAATATTTTCAGCACTTGGCACTTGCAGAGATACAGGGTAAAATGTTTTAAAATGGTACCTTTAAGAAATGTCCAGTTTTACAAAATATTCTTGCGGCACCAGAGTAAACCAATTTTTTTGTTTTGTGTCGAGTTAATTTACACAAAGTTTGCCTCCTACATAGTTCTGTAGTTTCGACTATCGTCCTTCCTGAGGACACATGTGGGAGACAAACACAATGTATCATCATGCAACAAAAAGTTAATGTGCTTCAGCAGCATAAACAGATTTAGTCAAGATAAAACTGTACGTATTTGTGTTTGTTTTAAATAACAACTTTATAAATCCAATTACTGTACCTTACGACTTAAATATTAGACATATAACCGGGGAAAACAAGACCTATGGATTTTAGTGGAAATAATATGACCCATTTTATAGCTTATAAAGACCTTATCCTTTGTGTTGATAATGCAAAGGGGCCTTAATTAAAATTGTAATGGTGCAACATTACGATACCAGATAACAGACAATACAATGGTCGTGTATTCTAGCCATAGATGAAATACGTAATTTAAGTTGGTAGCATTGAGTGACGTATTTTGAAATAGGTGGGTTCTGGTGCAAGAGCAAACGCTGGCCCACACATTTTACATGTGTCTGAAACAGACTGTAGTAAGCAGATAGTTTTGCGGTGTAAGTCGATTTAAAGTTTAAAATTTCGGTGACCAAAAGGCAAATGGTGCGTTAAGTGGGAGAGAACCATTTCAGTAATAAGGTATGCCTGTGATTTTAGAGGACAGAGTTATAAATTTCAAAATTGTCGATACAAAATTATTATAAATTGATTGTTGAGCGCATGAAACTGACACCACATACCAACATCACTATCTACGTCATAATGTGGATGTAGTCTGCGTAGCCAATAGCTCTTCACATGGGCAAAAATGCCCCGCAATTTGCATTGCCCAAAATAGATTTATCTTATTTACAAGGGCCAACCACTGGTCCATGTCCTAAGCCACAAGAATCCACCTCATATCTTCCCATCCTGGTCTTTAAGATACATTTTAAAATTATACTCCTATCTAGTCCTATATTTTACAAGCTTTGTAGGTTGATCAGATTTTCCTGTTAATACCATGCATGCTTTTGTCTTCAGCTCGTGAAATAAGCAATGTGAATGTGGACCAGGATACGTAACAGCGATGAAAATAATCGGTGACAGGGGGGACAGCGATAGTGTCCGAAACTTGAACTGTGCAAGACTAATTGTCCGAGAAGGTTTCATAGCAAATTGTTGCAGGGAAGGCGTCCTGTTGGACAAGGACAGTAACAGGAATAACAGAAGTTACATTTTTGTTGCTGTTCACGCCCCTGCTCCCAGTGTGTGCCTCGGTCCATTGCAGCACCTGCTCATATGGAGAACATAATAATAATAATAATAATATACAGCGAGAAAATTTTGGTGGATATAATTTCCCACTTTTTCCACATGAAATACACTCAATTCAGTCTTTCAGTTTTTTGCCCTGTAACTTATACTAGCAATGAAGGCACTCAGTGCGGCAAAAGTAGTGTAGTCGGTGTAGTGGCTTGCTACGGTCTGGACATTTTCGGGTTCGATAAGAGGTTGGGGCGAGATTTTTTTACCCGTCCAGACCGGCTCTGGGGTCCACACAGCCTTCTGTAGAATGGGTAGCGGATCACTTTCCCGGGGTTAAAGTGGCCTGGGCGTGACGTTGACCACCCACCCCTCTCTAGCGCCGAGGTTAAAGAAGAGTAAAGCTATATCTCTACTCACCCTCCGGACCTACAAAGCCTGTCATAGGGTGAAATTTACTTGAATTTATACAGCAATTGAGACGGATATTTTAGGACTTCTGCATAATTCCTGAAACTGTTAAATCCGGAACAAAGTCTGTGGCCTAATTGGACACACTGGGTTGCAAACGTCTATAGAAGTCTGCTGTCGAGAAGTTTGAACGAGAGGCGAGGAGGAATTCTTCTGGCTTGAAGTGCGGGCTGCAGGCGAGGTGACAAGTCAGAAGTGCACTTCAACGTTTCACAGTGTTCCAGCATTCCTACAGACACGTAGCTGAAGGGCCGCTTCTCGAATTCCATGATTCGTAAAGAAAGAAACTGCAAACAATTTTACTGCAGAATCCCCTAATGACGGGTGTACATGATTTTTTACTCAACAACGAATACGCCTCTGTATTATCTTGTGAATTTCACATTGTCTTTTAAACCGAGAATCTTTATCAAGTTGTTTATATAATAACTGTTCCCACTATACGCACTATGAAAGGATGTTAAGAAAGTTCTTACATACTTTAACTATTTTACAAAATTTTACAGTGTAGGCTTGTAAAGTGCGTCTATCAAATTATTGTCTACAAGTTGGTCCAACACAGTGCACTTACTTATACAGTTAAGATAAATTCCGAATCTTTATAAGCTAAAACGCTGCATTATAAACAAAACTTTCTTATGGTGATGGTGGCCGACATTCATAAATGTTCGAATTTGACGTTCAGGTGACCGGGCGTCGTGATAAAGTCTTATAATAGAACCAACTAGTTGCACTAATTTCTCAAATTTATTTTTGGAATAAAATTCTACATGTTTCGGAAATTTCCTCTGTTCATCATCAGGAGTATTTCACTGTACACACAGCAATGGTGTTTGTTATATACCATTGCTGTGTGTACAGTGAAATACTCCTGATGATGGACAGAGGAAATTTCCGAAACATGTAGAATTTTATTCCAAAAATAAATTTGAGAAATTAGTGCATCTAGTTGGTTTTATTATAAGGATGTTCGAATATAATTTAATTTTATAAGAACCTTTAAAATAATCACATTGCATATTGTTGGAGCAATTATATTCTGAATATTTCTACAGTAACTGCGTTTAGCTAAATGGAAAGGGTTTGTTAGGCGGCAGGGATTCGATGTACATTTCAATACACTTCATCTTAGTCCATGTGGAAACAGTGGCTCTGGGACAGTTACGCATGTTTCTCCGAGTACTTCGGGTTTCCCTGTCAGTCTAATTTCACCAGCGCTCCATACCAGTATTTAAATCGTCTACCACCGACACCACATAATCTTGTCAGGTTAGATTATCCCCTAGTACATCTAAAACACTTCGTCGGTACACTCCAAACTGAAAGCAGCAGTTGAAATTTGTTCATACAGAGGAAATCACAGCAAACATAATATTCTTAATTTCATCGTCATTGTCAATTACATGGGTGCATGCAGCGACGCACTTGGTTGAGGCACTGTGCTACAAGTCGGAAGATCGCGGGTTCGATTCCCGATGTTGCCACTGGAATTTTTCTTTAACATGATCCCTCCGGCCGCACTATGGACCTTGGGTTGACTCAGCCTCTAACAGAAATGAGTACCAGGAATATTTCCTGGGAAGTAAAGGCGGCCGGTGCCTTGAGCTGACAACCTTTCCAACTTCACGTGCCGAATGTCTTGAAATCTGGGAGCCTCAAACTCCTGGAACTCTCAGGGCCTGTCCAGGCCTGTAATTGGATTTCTTTACCTTCTGTCAATTACATGATTTGGATTTACATTTGTCTGTTCCTGCTCCGAAATCTTGTCCGACCATCTCTTCTTTGTTCTTGCAACGTCTCTTCCTTCGTTGTGATATTGCCCTGTATGCGATAAACTTACATTTTTTTCATATCTTACCTCCATTCATATATGTAATTTTCTCTTATCTTTTAGGCTGAAAACTGCTTAAATTTTAATTCACAGAATTTCCCGTGTGCAAGTCTAGTTTCATGCAGAGCAGATCGGAAGTTGGGCTGGACAACCCACAGACTCCATGATGTACCGGTATACGTGCTGCATAGCGCAAAAAATATTTTCCGTCACTCAGGTCAAACTTGAAACTTTTGTTATTAACTTCAAGAATGGAAGATATTTTGATGCCCTTAGGTTCAATGCGTCATTATCCTAAGATCGGCCTAATCCAGAGCCACATGAATCTATCCCACACCCTTACACTCTCTTAAAGCTTTCCTTTACCTACATATTGTCTAGCATTTTCTCACTTTCATTCCAATTTTCCTACTAAAATTTTAAAAACATTTTTATCTTCACTTGGTCCGCTCATCTAACTTTCATTGTCTTGCGCGTCCATATAATGTTAAGTCCTCACAATGAATTCGCTTCATCTTCCTTTTACTTAGCTTCTCAAAATTTCTTTTCGAAAACCAGGGATGGCGAGCTGTTGTCGAAGATTAAACAGTCGTTTGGTAGCAATGATTGTAAGTACTGTCTAAATTAAAGTCTAAAGCCACTCGAAATATTAATATTTTCACAATTTTTCTAGTAATGCACGCTGCTACTTTATGTATCCATTCAAAAATCATAACGCAGTTTATCAATATAAAGACAATTAAAAGAGAACACTACATAATTCATTGCGTCTGTTATCTTCAAAGTAAAATACGTTAAGTAAGTGTAATATTATTCATTATGCATTCTACTGACAGTCGCATGCATACAACATATGCGCACATTGAAATTGTACGTTATCAGTAAACATGAACCCTCCTGCATGTTTCGAGGATTATTAGCCATCCGCAGGGAAACGTCAGAACAAAGGAATATAATATCAATACAACAGTGATACACGTAAAGTTTTACAATATATAATGGCAGCTGTAAGTATAATAGTTCGGATATTATGGCTAGCATAGTGTCGACATATTCCTGGTCACAATACATTGATAAGCCATTGTTTACTGTGTGTAAAGTTATAGATATCCAACGTCTAATATCGGAATTTTCGATCCAGACGGATAAAGTCCCTGTGCTGTGTATTGACGTGTCCTGTGTAGGGAAGTGCTATTTACTGCTCAGAAAGGTCTTTGCTAGATGGAGTCAGTCATTCAGTCAGTCCGTCTGTCAGTCAGTCAGCCAACCAGTCACTCAATCAGTCAGTCAGACCATATGTCAGTCAGTTAGCCAAACAGTCAGTCTGTCAGTCAGTCACCCAACCAGTTAGTCCGCCAGTCAGTCATTCAGTCAACCAGTCAGTCCGTCTTCAATCACCCAGTAAGCCAGTCAGTCCGTCTGTCAGCCACCCAGCCAGCCAGTCAGTCCGTCTGTCAGGCAGCCAGTCAACCATTCAGTCAGTCAATCATTCAGCCAACCAGTCAGTCAGTCAATCCATCTGTCAGTCAGCCATATGTGGGTGTATATCAATGATTACGTAAAGTTCAATTTGACAAGTCGCCTAATCAGACGACACAACAGCTAAGAATTGTGTAACTTGCGTGCAGCAGTAGACGTCTAACTGAGCTCACCAGACGGCACAAGAACGACACAATTTCTTCTTAGTAAGGGAATTTTGATACAAATTGGCCACCAAATAGAGGAAATTTCGCCAAAATTTCACTATACAGTAACTTAAAAATGGCGTTGCAGTGACATGATTTCAAATCCGACACTTTTGCTGAAGACATGACATATTTGTGCTGTAACGTGATCACTAAAATTTATTGTTGATTGTACAGTGTGATAACACCATTCATATACGTGTGACTATAAAAGCAGTTACATCATTTTTCATGGCCGACAGTCAACTACCTGTGTTGCACCACATACGTCGACCCTGGTTTACATATGACAGTGACGTATGACTAGGAAAAGCATGAACATTGTATGATTAAGTTCGAAGCATAACGACTGACGGGGAAGTCTGTTTTAGAATTTTTATTCGTAAAATAGCTCTTCAATTTATTTGCTTTAATGGTAGAAATGGACGCAAATGTCGTCCGTGACAAATTGCAGTATAAAATAGAAGTGTCACCATCGGTGTGTGTGTGTGTGTGTGTGTGTGTGTGTG
>Ga0123354_10009283_pt1 | contig 15043 bp, 10 predicted proteins | sample TergutLab28metaG_2_FD_97872 | JGI IMG/M metagenome (GOLD analysis project Ga0123354, IMG submission 97872) | Labiotermes labralis P4 segment gut microbial communities from Petit-Saut dam, French Guiana - Lab288 P4 | ecosystem: Host-associated > Arthropoda: Insects > Digestive system > Gut ...
AAGATCAGTGGATCCGATATTACTCATATTGTTCGGATATAAAACGTACTTTTTATCTACCACTACTGGATAAAGTGTATTGATACATGGGAATACAATATACACGTCAAACACGTGCTTTATTAATCTTACTCTTGCCACAAGACTCAGGATTTCTGCAACCTCTCTGACTTTTCCTGTGTCGCCCACAGCCAGCCCTTTCATCAAGTTCAATAAAACAATGGCTACAAAGAAAACAAACAACAAGAATATCAGGTGGCTTGTACCTGGCAAAGTATCAAAAGGCAGACCGGAAGCATCAAATTCACCTGTGTACATGACAATTGTTTTCAGTATTGAGATGAATGGATTACTGAATAGGGCAGTATCGTCCCCTTGAATATTTGGTCTGAAAATACTGTAGAAACTGAAAGCGAATCCCAATATCAGGACGATGTATCTCGCCATGTACCTCACGAATGTCAAACTGATTGTTTTGAGCATCTCCATTTGAACCGAGAGCTGTGGCAATCTCCCTAAAAACAGTACCAACTCAAACCACCCCAGCAAGATGGCGATGACAAACAAGTGTCTATTTACCTCGATGCTGTCCACTATACCGGAACATGATGTGAACGTAACAATGATCGGCAGTAAAGCTATCCATTTCTCCTTTGACTTTATGTAATCCTTGTTGTCTACAAGTAGCCGGCACACCTGTCTCATACACAGCAAACCCAGTAGGATCATAAGAGAATACCGCAAGAACTGCGAAGTATTATACAGCCATTCATCGCTCATGCCACACGTCTCATTGCTGTCATTATGACTGAGAAATTCATTAGTGATATTGGCAACACCTCTGTTACATTGTATGTTACATAATTCGGAAAACAGAGCGTATGCAGTCAAGAAAACCAGGAAGATGACGTACAGAACCATATTTAAAATATATATATTTCTGTTTTTTTAATAGTAAATTCAAGACAACTGCAATAATTGAATATGTCAATAAGTCCTTGTGATGTGAAACTACATCAAAATTCACAATGTTTATTAGGGCGTGAAATTTTATCTTCACCATCAATTCCTCACTATATGCCGGTTCGTTGTTACTCTCGAAGCAGTCGTACAATATTGCCTCCAGAAGTGACTTATTGGATGACTGTAGTATTTGACCGATATGGGCGGATGCAGTGTAATCAGATTCGGTGTCCAACATCAGTATTATCCTGCCCCTGTTCTTGCGGGCATCATCAATGGAGAAAGGAGTGTTCCTCGAACTGTCCTGATCTTCGATACTTCCATTTTTAAAGAAGCCCTTACCGAGAAGAAGATTGAAGCAGCTCTCTAATTTCTTATTGTCATCTGGGTTCTTTTCACTTACCCTGGCCCACCAGTGAAGAATTGTGCGGTGTTCACGATCTTCCACATTTACATCTATTCTGGGTTCCACCAGCAAAAGCTTCAGCAACTCTAAATTTCCACTCCTAGCCGTCGCATGTAAAAAAGGCATGCCGGTAACACGATTCTTGATTTTCGGATCTGCACGTCTCACTAGAAGCTTATTGACAAACTTAATGCGATTCTTCACCTGGCAAGCAATTTCTAGTAGAGAGGAATGGTAAGGTTCATCGTACCAAGGGTTAGGTAAATCACGAATATTTTCTTCAAAAGTTTTATATTCATCACGTTGACGTACAGCAAGTAGTTTTATGTCTATGTCAGATGAATTCATACTCTCCATTTGAGGTGCCGGTAGCAGTGGTTGTAAGTCTGGGAAGGTCTCCATTATAATTTCCCTCACAGTAGATTCGCTGTCTCCTGGGTAGTAGTCAAGGTAAAGACGGTCAGCTGACGGATGTTTCAACATAAATTCAACACACGTCTTATGGAGGTGGTGCACAGCCACTCCCATTGCAGTGTAACCATTCTTGTTTGGTATGTTTAGGTTCAACTGCCCACAACTCATCAACAGATCAATGCACTGGTATAAACTGTCCTTCCAGTCGTTCTCTTCACAAGCTGACGTCACAGCGCGGTGCAAAGCTGTATTTCCTTGAATGTCGATGGTGTTAACTTCTGTCATGCAGTTCGTGAGCAAATTAGAGAGTGCTGTGGGGTCACCACGTGTTAGCGCCAAAAATATTTCTATACCCGCATGGCCAGAGCATACTTTTATTCCTCTTTCTTGGAGAAGCTCGTGATGTGTACTTGACGAAGGGCCTGACTCTGGGTATTGCCTTGAAGTACCGCCTGAATGTAGATTGGCCAATGCAACTAATTCCTCATCCAGTAGACTAGAAGAATAATTGGATGCCATGGATTTCGACTCGTTCTCTCCTCTTTAAGCTGTCGTAAAAAAAAAACAAATATTTATTTATATGTTGTTGTTGGTGTAATAAATGAACAATGTACTTATAGATTTGAGTTGGGAAATCAGTCGCGCACAGACGGGACAAGTTTTCGAATGCTGACAAAAGCAGTGCACTGCACTTTCAAATATGTGCAACTCAGAAGTTGATTTCTTTTTGTTGTAAAGTGGCGAAGTCTATGAACTTTCAGTGAACTTCCCCGTGGCAAACAGTGTAATGCACTGAAGAATACGCACATTTTTATATGTGTCAGCGGCCCTACTTTATATAGTCCACTGTAACCAGGCAAATGCCCTCATTCTTGTGGAAATTTTGGTTATACTTACGTGTTTGGTTAATGTGAAGTATTGTTCTGATTTCTACGATGAAGAAGAATTTTAATTATGTGTACGAGACGCAGACTTCTGCTGAGTATTCAAGGTAAACTGCGTTGGACGAGTTAGAAAACCGTTTTGAGTTAACTTACGCGAGTTGAGCAATTTCGGCAAACAAATATTTAGAAAAATTATTTAGAAATTCATTTTAAATTCCCGGTGTACTTTGGGCTATATAAAGGAAGGCAAGATGAGTATTTGGTCAACTACTAAATTCAGACTTTTTATTTGTTACATTGTGATAGTGTAAATTATGTTTATATATTTTTATTTTTACTTTAATATTAAATATTTTTGGGTTAATTACTAAATTCTACTGACATAATTGACGCACTGTTGACTACTAATTGATGTCCCTGAAGTATTATAGAAGCAAACAGAGAAATATAGATGAGTGCATTTTGTATTTTACTTGGTTGTGTGGCAGAGCAGTTTGCCAGATTTCCGACAGTCAAAATTTGGTTGTGAGTCTGGCTGGTGTCAGCTCCGACTACGTTCGCCTAGCCCGACACGACACGCGGACCACAGGTCGGAACCGCAGCTGAAGCGAGGCGTGCGGCAGCTCATGCGCGAAGTCAGCGTAATCAAACCTTACGTAGCAACAACAAGCCAAAGACCTCAGGAAGTAGGAACGCGCAGACCAAAGCTGCACTTATATGCTACGAGTGTGAGGGAATTGGACACTTCGCGACAGAGTGTCCAACACGGCTAAATCGGAAGGCTAACTCCACTAATTCGCCTAGGAAAACGAAACGTTCACGCTCTTCGGGCGAAAAGTCCACAATCAGAACAAGAAAGAAGTGCGAAAAGAAAACCACGAGTCAGGGAAACGCGAGAGAGGTGTAAAGGAAGACAGCTCCTTTCGCCCCAACGCCCCTTAAAACGCTGTCACGAAACTTACGGTCCCCATCCTGTTGGAGCACGGCACACCCACTATATCAGCGGAAATAGAGGGTATGTCGAGGAGCCTAATTTTGGACACAGGCTCCAACATATCGAATATGCAGCCCGGCATATCGAGAAGTAACGTACAAGTTACCACACTGGAACCGTATGGAGTAACTAGAGACGTCCTAGACATCAGAGGACAGCAGTCAGTTACTTTCCTGCCGAACGGAAGTGAGTTTACGTATGCTCGCTCCCCACTAAAGCAGCTGGTCTTCTGGACACCGATTTCAAGGATCGGTTAGGTGCCAAAATAGACTTCGAATGCGGTAAAATGTTATTTACCGACATCGACAGGGTGCCCCATGTGAATAGCCTTTCGTCGACAGGACACGTGGCACTCACGGTGTTTCCCAAGGGTGAAGCAGGACGCAGCCCCCAACTTAAGAAAAAGGAGGCACGGCACATAGACGAGCAGCTCTCAGCCATCCCCCGTACAGAGTTCCTAAAAAGAGTGACGACGGCAAACCGAAATTTATGTTTCGTGTTGTTTTTCGAGCCCTAAATTACGTGACTAAATTCGATACATATCCCCTACCGGTGTTTGAAGAAACGACCTCTAACCTACACGGCTCCAAGTATTATAGTTTCCTTGACTGCTATAGTGGTTTTTGGCATATCAGCATAAAGGAGGAACACAAAGAACGCACAGGCTTTTCAGTTCCATTCGGACACTATGAGTTCAACAAACTGCCCTTTGGTTTGTCGAACAGCCCATCGAGCTTTCAACGGCTGATGGATGCTTTCTTGAAAGACCTAGTTGGCACGGAGTGCTGGGTTTTCATAGACGATGTAATTATATTTTCCCGGTCGGTGCAAGAACATGCACAGAGACTTGAAAATGTATTACAGAGGTATGACAAGGCTAACTTGCAGCTACACCCTGGCAAGTGCGTGTTCGCACAAACTCAAGTGAATTACCTAGGGTTTGTGCTATCCGGAAAGGGAGTTTCAGCTTCGCCTGATAAGATAAAGGCCGTGAGAAACTACCCCACCCCAAAAAACGTCAAGGACGTTCGCTCATATTTGGGCCTAGCTTCATTGTATCGAAGGCTAATACAGGAATTTGCCGCTGTGGCAAAACCACTCACTGAGCTAACTGAGAAGGACAGACCATTTATATGGAGTCAAAGTCAGCAAAAGCTTTTGAAAGTATAAAGAATAAATTGTGTACAGCGCCCGTGTTGGCCTACCGCAGTTTTGATCTACCGTTTATCCTCACTACAGATGCCTCAAAGGTAACAGTTGCCGCTATTTTGTCTCAGGTGCAGAAGGGTGTGGAGCGACCAATTGCTTACGCCAGGAGGCAAATGAACAGAGCAGAACAGTCCTACTCTGCTTCTGAGATTGAGATGCTAGCTCTAGTGTGGGCAACGAAATATTTTCGTTGTTACCTGTATGGAAAGCAGTTCTTGGTTAGAAATGATCATGCGGCTCTATCCTACCTACGCAATTTCGCGGAGAGTAGTTTCCGATTGATGCGGTGGAGCCTTAGGTTATCCGAATTTGACTTTTTTATTGAACACAAAGCTGGCACTAAAATTAGTCATGTTGACGCCTTGAGTCGAAATATAGGTGCCATAATGGAAGACGACCTTCCAGATAAAGAAAGATTCCTTTAAGAACATTAAAGGACTCTTTCTGTAGTTCGCGAAAACTATGAAACCCCTCCAACGAGAGCGAATATTTTCTGGACGAAGATGGCGTCTCATATAAGCGTCGAAACGATCTAAACACCAGCTGGTAGTACCCCATTCCCTAAACAGAGACGTGATAAGAGCAAACCACGATCCGGTTTATGATACCCATCCCGGAATGAATAGAACATTTGATTTGATCTCTCTCCGTTACTGGTGGCCCAGTATGCGAAAATCAGTGGAAGGTTATGTCAGGAAATGTGATCCATGTCAGAGACGGAAGGAGGACAGAGAATTTGTAGCCCCGCTAGGAGAAGTGGAAGAACCTACAGCCCCTTTCCTGGTCACATCTGTTGACATCACGGGCCCCTATTTGATAAGTCCACGGAAAAATAAATATCTACTATCCTTTATAGACAACTTCACAAAATACGTGGAAGCGTTTCCAATTCCGGACCAGTCTGTAGAAACTTGTGTCAGGGTATATGCCACCCAGATCGTTACTCGGCATGGCACAGGGTCTACACTAATAACTGACCAAGGTAGATCATTCATGTCTTCCTTTTTCAAGGAAACCTGCAGAATATTAGGAATTCGGAAATTAAATATGTCTAGTTATCACCCCTCCTCCAATGGAATGGTGCAACGTTTCCACGGATCGTTTCACACTGGTCTTTCACATTACATCGACTCTGCAAACATAAATTGGGACATTGTAGTAACACTTTACTTAATGTCTTACCGTGCGACACCCAACACAACGACAGGCTTCAGCTCGTACTATTTACTTCATGGAAGGGAAATGGCACTGCCAAATAGTGACAATTTGAAAACTAAACTTCCAAAAGAAAAAGAAAATTTTGATCAGGATTGCCGATTACAAAACTTGAAGTCTAGCCTACAACTAGCTTACAAAGAAGTAAAGAAAGCGAACAGACGTTCCCATCTGAACAACAAACGACTATATGACCGAAAGGCGAAACTAAGAAGCTTCCAGTTAGAGGACACAGTCTATTTGTAAAACTCCATCAGGAAGCACGGAAAGTGTTTTAATTTTCACAAATTTTGGAATGGACCCTTTAAGACTACTGCCAAATTATCATACCTGAACTACGAGATAATCAGCATGAATCGTAAGAAGAAAATTGTACATGTAAACAGGTTAAAGAAGGCTTATGACCCGGAAATTTGGAAACCCAAACAAGAACCGGAAGCAGGCAAGAAAGGGATAAATAGGAGATTCCCAAAGTCAGAAAACCAAGACGAAGAAGATATACTAATTGTTCCTTTCCTCTATTAGAAATACAACCACAGGAAACAGGAGTCGAACCCAGAATTCCCCCAAGTCAAGATCCCGACACACCTGATTCCGCGCAACAAAGAGTTGATACGCCCCTCTCTGAGCGCAGGGATCCGAACTACGAACCCCCTAGTACAACGCGATCGAGGCGTGAAATTCGAGACGCGAGGCCAGAACCGCCGCTTACCACAGTACGAACTACAGCACAAACACAGGACCCTAACATAGCTGAGACAATTGCTATATTTTACATGCGGTAGAGAATGCCACACCCAACTGATACACAACACACTTCTCTGCAGCTTTGATAAAGAACAACGATCAGTTGAGTACATAATACTGACTCATGCAGTGATGTAACTAAATAAAAACTGTAACAAACTAGTAGTTACATGTTGCATTACGGCTTTGTTAACTGAAGATGCCACTTAGCTTAAAATTTATTTTTGTTACAGGATGCCTACTCCTGTCTATAGCGGCAGAGACGTTTGTCGAGCCACTAAACAAAAGGAAAGAGAAATTATGTTGAGCCAGGACGTTTGGTGTATTGCGATAGATGTCGAAATGGAACCGTAAGAGGAAGCCCTTTCCATCATTAGAGGAGATATGTTAACAGTAGAAGAAAGAAAGCAAGAATTTACTTTTAATTCTGAACTGAAATTAATTGACACTTTATTGACGACTTTTGAAACTAAACTGCATACTTTTCAACAGATTTGACCGAAATTAGATCCTCGCCTTGGCCTAATTAATTTCTGTGGCGCCATGCTGAAAGCCTTGTTTGGTACCGCTGTGGATTCTGACATAACTTCTTTGCATAATAACTTTGATGAATTACAGTCCAGACAGCAAGATATTGTTCATTCTGTAGTTAACCAGCTTACTTACATAAAGAAATTAGATACCATTACTAGCGTGAATGCCGACGCTATTGCAAACTTATTATCAGGGATGGCATGATTAAGTCTCACGACAAATTTCGGTAGATTACCAGAGTTATACTATTACCAATAAATTTGATAAACTCTACTACTTTGCACAACATTTTGAAAAAGTTTTCACTTCACTTACCAGAAAATTACGAACTAATTGCAGGAGCAAGGATAGAGAATATCCACTTATATTATGATTTTATTACAGTTCCTGCTATAGGAGATGCTCACCATTTAAATAATTTTGAATGTACCTTTAAAAACAGCCAACCGCCATTTTGTTTTGTACTAAATACTCGCTTTGCCGACGCGAATTTTTGATGACACGTTTGTTCAATATTTAGTTGAATTTTTATTTTCGGCATTGACACTGTTCAACACAACTACATCTTGTTTACAGAAGCAGAACTAAGTAACTGTACCCAGAGCAGTATTACAGTATGCCCTGCGAATGTCGCAATGTATAGTACACGAATGAAAACTTGTGAATTGAGTTCATATTTGCAGACAACAGACAGCCAAAATTTGTGTCAAAGAAGGCTTTTGTTACATTTCACAAGGCTGCGATCCTGCAACGCTACGAGTGAACATGGATTTATCATCTTCCGGAACAACAACACGTTGTACTGCGCTGCTGGAAAGATGAGGCGTGGACCTCCAGTACGCATATACTGTATGGGAATGGAGTCATCTACAACACGCCTCAATGCCTACTTACCACTGATAAGTTCCAGACACTGCCGGACATAATAGGCAACACCCAGGCGACAATCGACCCCACAAAACTATATGCGCCAGACCAAGTTGCCGTCGTCGCGAACCACGAGCTGCAAGCACTCAAGGAAGCGATACCTTCAGAGATCGCCCAGCTTGACGACGTCAGATCCCGAGTCGCGACACCTCGCCGAATCATCGACATGGATTCACTTCTCAGCACGAGCAAGATTACAACACGACGTGAAGAACGATCATGTTGGCACCTTATCACACTTACAGTCCTCTGTGTGATAACAGTCCTCGCATTCATTGTGTATTCCTTAAAGTCCTACACACACAAGATGATCGCACGCTGCATGACTCAACAAAATACTTCGAATCCGAACACCACAAAATCAAACCCTGTTCACGAAACTTCCTGCACGAACAGCAATGAAAATGCACCAGACGCTAAAAGCGACGAAAGACATGTTGTATTTTCCTTTTATCCAAACCTCTCTACATAGAGCATCTTTCATGTAACAGCTTGCAACGGAGCTACATGGAGCCAGGCAGCTGCAGTTTGTTAAGTCTGCAATTCCCAAGTACGAAAACCAACAATGCCGGTAATGTAGGAGTGAGCTGGGGTGGAGGTTTTGAGAATCGGCAATAACACAAAGTTTTCAGAACTTTCATTTTCTGTCAATGAAGACATGTTATTGCCAAGGTTCTTTATTTTGATTTTGGTTACTTTTAAATTCTTGTCAGGAGGTACTGGAAATAAATAATAATTTCTCTAACTAATATTAAATTCTAGCCAACCATAACATTTCAGGCTAAAATTATTCTTTTTATTATGTGCTTCTACTAAATTCAGTGTTTTTATTTTACTGCCATCTCATACTTCAATTCACACTCCACATTAACTGCCTCAATATCACTGCTTGCTGTTTGCTGTAGTCACAAAATGGCTGTATTGAAGGTGCCATTTAAAGCAAACGGCTGTGGTTGTGCACTGAATTACCGTCTATAGAGCGCTCAATTCCTGCTTATACAGCACTCAGTTCCTCTCTATAAAACACTCAGTTCCTCTCTATACAACACCCAGTTCCTCTCTATACAACACTCAAATCTCGTAATCTTTCCCAGCATAACAAGAAGGTTTTCAGGTTAAATTTTAAGTGTTATTGTTCAAAAGCTGTGGAAGCTTAGCTTTATATTTCTGAGATTCCGCAATTTGTTGTCTTGATTTTTTTTGTCTAACATGAACTAAATGAATGTAAAATTAAGGTATTACAAAGAGATTTCATTTCATCAATTAACTAGGTTATTGTAAACACAAAATACTACATAACTGTATCAAATATATAGGCGATTGTGAGGAAATTTTTTTCCGTTGTGAAAAGTTAAAATGGATTATTTTGTAAACTAAGTTTTTGAAAACATCTATTTAATTGGCTTCATTTTTCTTACTTACACTCTTTAGTTCGAAGCTTTATGTGTGTTCTGTATCCGTCACTGGATCTCCCTAATATTTAAAACTTCTCCGTCACAAGTTCACCGAAAACTGAATTAAACTTCTAGCACCATAAGTTACATACTTGCGTCTAAAATAATGTGCACGTACTGGCAAAATACCGTTTATGTGTTATCAGTCCTGATAATGTAGTGCCGAATGGGAGCTGGGAAGCCCAAATCCATTTCAAATATATCTTATCTACCACATTTCTCTACAATATTATACGCTGCTTAATCTTCTTTTTTCTAATCCAACAGACATCAGAGTCTGTATTCTGTGCCTATATCCCCACTCCAACAATATATCTGTTGCAACGTGTCATCCTAGAATCCACAGTATTAAATAATCTGAAGTTTTACTTGAATTTAATTAGCAATAACATGATAATTGTATGTGGGGGGAGTGGAGACCTACATCCACACACTTTTAACATTTTTACTAGTGTTACATGAGTGGTCAGCCTCGCACCCTTGCCACTTTACCCCAGGGAGAGAACCCACGATACCCATTAAATATGAGGTTTGGTGATTCCCAGAGCCGGTCTGGGCCCTTCGAAGAAAGAGGTTTCTCTTCCCGTCGAGAACTGAACAATTTTTTTCTGTGTCTTCCGTCCCGTAGCCTATCCCTACGCCAGCTGAGCTACCCGTGTAATTACAAATTAATAATATCACGAAAACCAAATTTAGATAATGTCCTATATTAGTTAACTCGGATTCCTGTGATCGAAATATTTCCCCAAATTCTTTCCTGGTGAGTATTTTGTTCATCCTTAAAATTAAGACAAATTTTATACCTCACTAATGTTCACTTCACACTCCGGCCTTTTACCCCCAGGAAGAAGCCCACAGTACCCACTGAATGTGATGATGAATGGGTCTCGGAACCAGTCGCAAGGCTTTAGAGAAGGAACATTTTCTTTTTCCTATCGAAAATTTGAAGTCCATTTCTTGGTCGCCCATTACATATCCTCGACCCTAACACAGACTGAGACCTCTAATTTTTATACATTAATCAAATCACGAAGTTCCTCTATATTCAGTGTCCCATGTTGCTCTTTACTGCAAATTCTTTGATCAGAATATTTCTGTATAACACCGTTTTTTAATACCGAGCGTTTCTTCAAATTAAAACATTATATTTCATCCCATATAAAAGAAAATGAAAGATTATTAAATGCCTCATAATTTAGCAGCAGCGATACGACAAAGATGTGACATGGCTCATCTTTACATTTAAACAAATTAATATGAAAAATCTGTTCTGTCCAAATTGCCATCACTCAGCAACACTAAAGTGTTGCAGCACAGAACCTTATTCTGCCACAACATCTTCTTCACAAGTCAGCTGTCTCCTTCGAGAACTGACAGTTCCTCAGGACAATTCCCTAAAGTTTCAAGTAATCCGAATGTTCATTACAGTGTTTACAAGAACCCGCCTCTGGATCCCTTAAAAACTGCATCGTTAATGATCACTTATCTAATTTTCTCAAATCGGTTTTCTGTCTTAACAGTTGCTTCCGTTCAGGTTTCCAGATATAACATTTTTACGCCCTTCTATTACCTGCAATTCACGTCCACTGTATTTAATTTAGGCATTAACTATATATGGGTAAGAGTGAAAAGTCACTGGACTCCTAATTACTTTCCTCCAATTTGCTGTTAATTCTCTACCTCTTAATTCAAAATACTCTTCCCAGTACGCCGTTCTTGAGCAACGCAAACCTATATTTCTCCCTCTGAATGACAAATAATTCAAGATATCGTTAACACCATCACCATCATGGACATCACCACCACTACTCTCACTTTCAAGACGTATACCCAATGTTCAATTTCGTTTCACAAGTAAGAAATCTTATATTTTCAATTATTACCTTCATAAAGCAGAAACAACGATTAGAAGTTGAACCCTTGAGGCTGATTTCTCTTTTGCATAATTTATGTTTCTACAAATTTACTCCTATGTTATTACCGTAATTTGGGTTGTGTGTGAACATGTTTTGCATAATTAAGAATTTTATATAAGCCGGTATTAAGTCATTGTTGTCATTGTTTTTTTAAATATTCATTTACATTCAATACTTCTTACACAACCTCCTAGTTTACAGACAGTTACTGAAGCAGACGACTTGTTAAGGTTGGACAGTGAATTTTATCGTTTAGTGAGCACTACACTTCGAAAGATACAAGCAATTTGTCTGCCTTAAAATCATCGTTTGAAGAGACGTCAGACCTTAGAAAGTTAAATACCGCTGTGGTTCAGAACCTACTGGATAGTAAAATACTGGTTTAGATCATCCATTCAAAAACAGCAGAATTCTCCAATTTGTCGTATTTTCTATACCAGAACCGTAAATAGACCAACGAGGTTTTAGAGGGTATATATATTCGTCGTGTAACTGTAGGCGAAGGAACAGAACAAAATTTGGAAAAGACTACGTAGAAACACGGAAAGCAGCTCATTAAAAGGGAAAAACGACTTCTGAATAAAAGAACACTACCTACTGAACCCATACCAAAAAAAACAAACTTGGCTCATGAAAATGCAGACGCAAGCTATGTTTCACATTCTATAAGAGATCTTATGATTTCTAGTGTTTTTCACCAAGTGTTCAAAACTGATAAAAATCCCCGGTTAACTGTCCCAACTGCTTTAGAAAAAGAGACGTCTGGTCTGATAAACAGTAAAGAACCATGTTGAAATTATTAACACGTGGCAACGAGAAAAAACATCCCCATCTATCAAGATACGTCTTCGAAAAAAATTGGTGAAAATATACGTTTGTGTAATGAACATTGAACTGGTGGCAGTTTAGGGTGTAAAGTACAATTTTTAATGGAGGCTTACTTAGGTTGCTTTATATAAACAGCAACCAGGAATTGAAATATAAGCTAAAGATTTACACTTTTTAGATTGATATTTCAAATCTGCCAGGAACGTGCACCACAGCTGCCATTTGATTCACACCTTCTTTTTTGGAATTTAGTTTTCCAATGAAGAAGTTAAGAGTTCCTTAAACAATCTAATTGTTGCAACAAAGCAGCCATGTAGGAAGGTATTATGTTAGTTAATCGGTGAATGGCCAGGAGATTATTTAAATTTATCAAAGTTTATTTATTTACAGTGATTTTCGAAGTAGACCACTAGGTTGACGTAAAGAGATCAAGGAAATTTTCAATTGCATAATGTGATAGAAAATACTTTTAAAGAAAATGGAAAGAAACCTTCCCAACTGTTAGCCGCCTGTTCCACAACAAAGCACACAAAAAGTCAGAGTATTATGGAGTAAAGTGTAACTATAACGTGCTTCTTGCTAAATTAATGGAATGTTTGGGCTTGTCAACTCTTAAGGATATGAGTTGGACGTTTTATGACATAAATGCCTTCGAACGAAATCTGTTGGTAAATATAAAAGTTAAAAACGCAAATAACCATGAAGGCGCATGATTGAGTGTCGACATAGCTCGACGCATTATTTTTCTTGACATTAGTTAAGAGACTGTTGTTCATGAGCAGATAAGGTCTTGTATGAAAGATGATAGCGGATAGCAGTGGGTGGAGGACCTGTTATCGCAGTTATGTTACTGGAGCAGGTAAAACTACAAGATGGCAAATTTGAAAGTTTCTAAGAAATGTAAAACCTTAAAATGGATGAAAGGATGTATCAAAATCAGAGTCGCAATTTCAATGCCGACAAAAATGCCAGAACTTTCGTAGTGATGTGGCGAACAGCTGCTAAGATATCGAGGAGCGGACCGTCGATACGGCAGGCACGAAGCTGTTTATTGTAACAACTACGTTTGACCAGAATCTATGAAAACATAAGAGGTGAAGCACAGTGTGGAATTACAGGCGTTGGCTCTGCGTACAGGAAATTTCCTCGTCAATCAACTGTGGTCGATTCGGAACAGGGCGACGATGACTTCCCCTCCTGTGATATTTCTCTATGGTCGCCCTGCTTTTGGATACTGCCGTCTTGCGAGCCACACAAAGGAGATTAACTCTTCTGCCTTTCTTCCCCTTGGGGAGAAGCCCACGTTTCCAAAAGAGTAGGATGCTCTATTGTCCTCAAAGTCTGCCGGAAGTCTTTTAGTACAGCAAACATTTTCTTTTTTTTTTCGAAAATTTGTCAAATATTCGTCGACTGTGCATTCCGTATTCTTGTTCCAATGCGGTTTAAGGTCTCGCGTGATTATATGTAATGAGTTACGAAGAATCTCATCACTAATTGCGCTATGTGTAAAACGTATGTTAGAAATTTCGATAAAGTTATTTGCTAAAGCACTGTAATTTCAGCACCTTATCTTCCTTGACAGAACGGGATTAAGCCGTTTACCTTACAAAAGACAACTGACATACTTTTTAAAAAAAAAGTTTGGATATTTAAAATATTTGCGGTAAAACTACGACTGGCAAAGCGTAGCTCTTCTTGCCTGTTAATAATTTAATTTGAAAATCCCGTTGTGTCAGTGTAGCCATTTCTAAACTGTACTAACGGAGAGCAAAATAACAGCGTAGTGCTTTCCGTCAACTCACTCTATCGGAAAGATAACCACCTTGAGAAATTGATCGTTAATCAGCTGACTAAAAATATGCTCAATCTTATGAAACCCGAAAGTGCACAACTGTGTTCAAAAGAGCTTGTCTGTTTCTCAGTTTCAGCCATATTAATCCGCCACACATCTTAACACTACGCCGTTAATTATAATTTTGCATTATGGTCAAATCCGTATCCGATTATCTAAACGGATTCTTCATTACAGTTCTCCAGGTCCAAATATTTTACGCATTCCTAACATCTGATCGCTGCAATACGTTTCTTTCTTCATTATTAATTTACGTATCCTAACAGAATAGATTTTAAGAATAACAGATGTTTATGATTATAATTACTTTTCTCCAAACGCTATTAATTATCCTCTGTTAATTAAAAATACTTTTCTCTCTACCCCGAAAACCAAATCTTTTAACTACGAGCTACCCTCGGAATGACAGTTCAAATTATACCATGATCATTAATATCAGCAGCACCACCACAAAACCCACCACCAAAACCACCACAACCATCACCACCACCACCACCACAACCACCACATCCACCACCACAACCACCACCATCACCGCGACCACCACCACAATAAACACCACCACCACCACCACTACCACCAATACCACCACCACCCCCACCGCCACAACCACCAACACCACCACCACCCTCACCACCAACACTACAACCATAAACCCCACCCCCCCCACCACCACACATGCCACCACCACCACCACCAC
>Ga0123354_10009285_pt1 | contig 15043 bp, 2 predicted proteins | sample TergutLab28metaG_2_FD_97872 | JGI IMG/M metagenome (GOLD analysis project Ga0123354, IMG submission 97872) | Labiotermes labralis P4 segment gut microbial communities from Petit-Saut dam, French Guiana - Lab288 P4 | ecosystem: Host-associated > Arthropoda: Insects > Digestive system > Gut ...
GTACCAAACAGCAACGATGTTTGGTTTATTGATGGACCGAAAAGAGAAACTTTTGACCATGGAATTGCTACTTTTTTTAACCACGATGTAAAAAAAGCGGTTACCTGTTTTTGGGAGCAAACATACGAGATGATTGAAGCTCAAAAATTTGACATCATTGCGCATGTAGATAAAATAAAAATGCACAATCAAAATCGTTTTTTTAAAGAAGATGAAGAGTGGTATGTAAAATTAGTGGATCATGCTATTGATTTAATCGTTAATAACCATTTAATTGTAGAGATTAATTCGCGTGGCATATACCGTTTGCGTTGCAATAATTTTTACCCTTCGGATTATATTTTAGAAAAATTAGCCCGAAAAAAAGCGCCGATGGTTATCAGCAGCGACGCGCACAAAGCGGAAGAACTGCCATTGTATTACGAAGAAGCGAAAGAAAAACTGCAAAATTTTGGAGTAGAAACTCTTTCTGTTTTAATTAATAAAGCGTGGCATAAAATTAAAATATAATATTATTAAAGATTTTGTTCTCACAAATTTATCCATTCATTGTCAAATCCGCTTCAATAATATAATGATTCCTATCGGAGGCATTCCGTGACATCATCTCTCCCAAAAATCCTGCCAAAAAGAGCTGTGTGCCTATAATCATCGCTAATATAGCGAGATAAAACAAGGGTTGGTCTGTAACTTGCCGATAGCTTGCCTCTGGGTTAGACATCAAAATTAACTTTTGAACAATCAAAGTGATGGTTATAATAAACCCGATAAGGAATGCTGCAGTTCCCCATATACCGAAGAAGTGCATGGGTTTTTTTCCAAAACGTGAAATAAAAGTAATGGAACCCAAATCAAGAAACCCATTCACAAACCGGTTCCATCCGAATTTGGTAACTCCGTATTTGCGTTTTTGATGTGCAACCACCTTTTCGCCAATTTTTGTAAATCCTGCCCACTTGGCAATTACGGGAATGTAGCGGTGCATCTCGCCGTACACCTCAATGGTTTTTACCACATCTTTACGGTACGCTTTTAAACCGCAATTAAAATCATGCAAATGAATTTTGGAGATTCTTCTTGTTGTCCAATTGAAGAATTTAGAGGGGATGTTTTTTGCAAAAGTGCTATCGTAACGTACTTTCTTCCATCCGGATACCAAGTCATAGCCCTCTTCCGAAATCATTCGATGCATATCCTGAATCTCCTCGGGGCTATCTTGAAGGTCTGCATCCATCGTGATGATGACATCGCCTTGTGCTCTCTGAAATCCTGTGTTGAGTGCAGCAGATTTTCCGTAATTTCTACGAAATTTCACTCCTTTAAAGCAATTATTTTGTTGATGTAACTCTTCAATAATTTGCCACGATTTATCACGACTGCCGTCATCAATAAATAAAACTTCATAAGAAAAATCATGGTCAGTCATTACTTTTTGAATCCATGCGGCTAATTCTGGAATGGATTCTTCTTCATTTAACAGGGGGATAATTACGGAGATGTTCATAGTGGTTAGTGGTTAGTGGTTTAAAAAAAAAGCGACGGTCTATAAGCCGGATTCTGTCGTGTTCTGTCATTTATCTTGGCGCAGCGTTGCCGTTGCGCTCTAACGACCTACCCTCCGGGTTGGGCGAGCAGCCCTCGAACCCCGGTTTACATGGTCTTTCAACCCATAAGGTTTACCCCCGTTGAACATCGCTGTCAACGTCGTGAGCTCTTACCTCACGTTTTCACCCTTACCCCGCATTGCTTTGGGGCGGTTGTTTTCTGTGGCACTCTCTGTCATCATTTCGGATGCCTTCCTGTTAGGAAGTATGGCGCTCTATGTTGTCCGGACTTTCCTCTCCCGATATTATCGGTAGCGACAGAATGACCGTCGTTTTTTAGTGGTGCAAAAATCTATTTTTTTTTAATATAATGAATATTGGCGTATTTTGGGGAGGAAAAAATCATTAAAATTCCCTACTAACAGCCTATCAATGCCATAGATAAATGGTTTTGGCTATTTTTTGTCAAATGGATTTTAGTTCAGGGCTCAATAATTAGCGTGCCGGTAGAGTCAATGGCTGTCCAACCGAATACTACGTAAGGTTTTTCATTAGTCCACCTCACTACTTCATGTTCTCCGGCAACTATTTTTAATCGAAAGCCCTCCGCTCCTTGTTATGAATTATTACCGGGAGTGCCCGGCATTCCGTTCGTAAATCATGTTTGTGTCCCAAAACCCCTACTTTGTGGATGCCTGATACCACTTTGTGTATTTCCCTGTTTTTGTGCATATTATTATAAATTATTAATATTCTTTTGCCATAAAAAAGGGAAAAAACACAAAAAAACCTTAAATCTTTAAATCCTTAAATTCAACAAAATATGAAAAAAATTACACTTATCATTTCAATTTTATGGGTTACTTTGAGCGTTTCGGCGCAAAACAGACTTTATGTTACGGAATCAGGCAACGGCGATGGTTCCTCGTGGATGACAGCCTCCGGAAGTATTCAGGCTATGGTTGATTTGCTTGAGAATACCGGCGGCGAAGTGTGGGTGGCGGCAGGAGCCTACTACGGTGACGGTGTCTCTCAAAATGCTTTCGTTATCAAATCCGGCGTGAATGTTTATGGCGGTTTTGCAGGCAATGAACCCGCAAATTACGACTTGAACCTCCGTAACTTTGAGCTAAACAGTTCTGTTTTGGACGGTCAAAATTTGCAGCGAGTATTGCGCCAGTTGGCTGAGTTTCCAAGCAACGCCCAAGCCACCTGGGATGGATTTACGATTCAACGGGGCTTTACCAATGCGAGTAATCCGTCTGGACCCGGCGCCTATTTGAGAAGCAATGTACATTTGAAAAACTGTATCATTCAAAACAATGTAAACACAGCCGGCACTCAAACGTTGGGCACAGTTTATATTTTGGCAACGAATGGGAATTTCAGTACCATGACAAACTGTAAAGTCTCTAATAATACCACAAACGGCTACGGCGGCGGCATTCGCGCACATTATGCCAAAATAAGAAACTGCGAGGTGAGCTACAACACTACCACCGGCGAAGGCGGCGGCATAGATGCCTACTCTACGGATATTATCAATTGCAATATTCATCATAACAGCGAAAGTTACGGCTTTGCCGGCGGTGTGCGTATGTATGAATATTCAAATATGATAAACAGCGTGGTACACAACAACATCAGCAACGGAACCGGCGGCGGAGTGCGTGCTATTTACTCAGGCAACAGCATCATTAATTGCAACATCGTTAATAATGTCGCAAGATCTTCCGCCGGAGGGATCGCTTTAGGGAGTAATGTCGTAATAACGAACACCATTATTTGGGGAAACACCCTCCAAAACGGAACACCCAACCAATTTAGCGGATCATCATCTAACATTACTTATTCGGCAATTGAAGGAACGCTGTACAGTGGTACCGGTAATATAATTCTTGCAGAAGAAAACGATGGCAATAATCCTTTAAGCCATTATGTTCGTTTTATTGATGTTGAAAACCAAGATTATAGATTAAGCGATAGTTCTGCTTGTATTAACAAGGGAAGCAACAGCGCTGTTACTGAACTCTTTGACATCTTGGGAAATCCACGTGTAGCTCATGGTTTTGTGGATATGGGCGCTTATGAATATGACGGCGAAATTCCCGGAGCGCAACTTCCCCTTGCAGGCATCTATACCATTAACAACACGCTTGCCACCCAAAACCGGAATTTCAACACTTTTGAAGAAGCAATTGGAACATTGAATAGTATAGGCATTTCCGACTCTGTTGTTTTTGAAGTAATATCAGGACAGGTGTATTACATTTTTTTGACTGACTATCGCGGATTGTGGATTACTTACGGCGGAATTGCCGATAAGCCTATTACGTTCCGCAAAACGGGCGCCGGTGCCAATCCGCGCCTGAGGGTAGCAGGAACTTCCAATTCCGGTACGAACGGAGACGCCTGTTTCTATCTGCAATATGCAAACAATATTATTTTCGACGGGTTGGATATTGAAAATGCGGGAACTTCAAGCAGCAACTATTTGGAAAGAGGTTTTGTACTTGATAATTCATCCCACATTAAAATAATGAATTGTAATATTCAACTGCGAAATAATAGCTATAACTATGCCGTTCATACCCTCAATACGGTGAATAATTTACAAGTGGAGAATGTAGATATAAGAAATGTAGAAACCGGATTTTACCTTCAGGGCAGCATCAACACATTTCATGCGGAAAATGTAAATATAAGAAATGCAAGTTACGGATACTATTCTACCACCTCAAGCACAGGGATTACTATTACTAAAAACGACATAGACAATGTGAGCAATTATGGTATTTACCGTACAGGTACTTCTCCAAATTTTAAACTGACGGATACAAAAATCACCAATGCTAATAGAGTAGGGGTACATTTAGGTGGCGGAAACAACCAGCACATTTACAACAATGTGGTGCAAGCTACCTCAACAGGAATCTCTTTAGGGCATTCAAGCAATACCGATACCGTTCATGTAGCGCACAATACGGTGTATATGACGACGAGTAGCTCATACAGTTGGGATGTATATTGTTTGCAAAAGAGTAACACGAACGGCAGGTTTGGTTTATACAATAATATTTTTGTAAACAAATCATCTAACAGCAACCCACGTTGTATTACCAATTCCGGCTCCGATAACAATAATATCCTGTTGGGCAGCAATCACAACATTTACCACTGCGAACATGGCGCTATTTACAGCAACTCATCCGTAATTATAAACACGGTGAGTGAGCTTGTCGAACTCTTGGGCGATGGGCGCGAAAGCAACTCATGGCAGGAAGAGCCTAAGTTTATTAGTACAGTGCTACCCTATAATTTCGACATTCAATCGACAATATCGACCAAAGTCGAAAGCGGGGGACAGTTATTAGATTGGGTTAGCACCGATATTAACGGCAACCCCCGTTTTGGCGCAGATAACTACACCGGTACAGGCACTGCGCCCGACATCGGCGCGTACGAATTTGAGGGGCTTAGAGACACCACCAATTTGTCGCCATTGCACGGAGTGTACACCATTAACAACACTTTGCCCACCCAAGCGCGCAATTTCAACAGCTTTCAAGATGCCATAAATACTTTGAACACCCAGGGCATTTCAGACTCTGTGGCTTTTGAGGTAATTGCCGGACAAATCCATAACATTGCGCTCACACACAACAACGGATTGCGGATTATTATCGGCGGCACTACCGACAAACCGATTACGTTTCGTAAAACGGGAACAGGCGCCAACCCGCGACTAAGAGTAACAGGTACTTCAAATACTGATATTTGTTTCTTCCTTGACAGGGTAAGTTATATTACTTTCGACGGGTTGGATATTGAAAATGCGGGTACTTCAGGCAGCAACTATCTTGAGCAGGCATTTTATCTTGACAATACATCTAACATAAAAATTATAAACTGTAATATTCTGCTGCGAAATACAACCTCTAACTATGCCATTACTACCGCCAACACCACGAATAATCTGCATGTTGAAAATGTAAGTATGAGAAATGTACAGAGAGGATTTCAGTTAGGAGGCAGCGCCAATACATTTCATGCGGAAAATATCAGTATAAAAAATTGCGCTTACGGATACAATTTTTCCAACTCCGCAAGCACAGGGATTACCATTATTAAAAACGACATAGACACTGTGAGCCAATATGGTATTAATCGTTCCGGTACATCTCCAAATTTTAAGCTGACAGATACAAAAATCACTAATGTTACCGGTACAGGAGTTTATATAGGCGGCGGCAACAACCAGCGCATTTACAACAATGTGGTGCAAGCTACCTCAACCGGTATTCAATTAAATCATTCAAACAATGCCGATACGGTGTATGTAGCTCACAATACGGTGTATATGACCGGCACTGCCGCGAATGCCTACTGTTTGCAAAAGAGTAGCACAAACGGTGTGTTTGGTTTGTACAACAATATTTTTATCAACAAAGCTACCCCAAGCAGTTCTCGCTGTTTTTATAATAATGTAACTTCTACCAACAATAACATTCTGTTGGGCAGCAACAACAATATATACTACTGCGAATATGGCTACATTTACAGCAACTCTACCGCCAACATCAACAGCGTGGCAGAATATGCCGAACTGCTGGGCAATGGGCGCGAAAGCAACTCATATCAGGAAGAGGCGCCGTTTGCGAGTACGGTAAATCCTTACAATTTCGACATTCAATCGAATAAATCGACTAAAGCCGAGAGTGGGGGACAGCTATTGAATTGGGTACTAAGCGATATTAACGGCACCCCGCGTTTTGGAAACCCCAATTACACAGGTAGTGGCACTGCGCCCGACATCGGCGCTTACGAATTTGAAGGGCTCAGAGACACGGTGGTTTTGACGCCACTGCACGGAGTTTATACCATTGACAACACACTGCCCACCCAAGCACGCAATTTCAATACCTTTGAAGAGGCAATCAACATGTTGAACACGCAAGGCATTTCCGACTCGGTGGTGTTTGAGGCAATTTCCGGACAAATCCATCACATTACCCTGACCAACAGCGCCGGATTGCGGATCATCACCAGCGGCAGCGCCGAAAAACCGATTACCTTCCGCAAATCGGGAAGCGGCGCAAATCCGTTGTTGAAAATTACGGGAACTCTCAACAGTTCATCCGACATCTGTTTCTACTTAGACTGGGTGAATTATATTACTTTTGATGGAATTGATGTGGAAAATGCCGGAACCTCAGCGGTATGGAACAATAACAATCAGTTGGAATATGCTTTTTACTTAGCTACTGCCGATAACATTACTATCGCCAACTGTCATATCAGGCTTGCGCAAACTTACACAAGCTATGGTATTTATGCCACAGGCAGTGTAAATAGATTGTTTGCAGAAAATGTAACCATCAAAAACGCATCTTACGGATACTGTTTTGCCAACAACAGCAGCAACAACAGCACAGATAACACCATTAGCAAAACATGGATTGACAGTGTGGGGTATGGTATTCATTGCAGTACCGGCGGCTATTCTCAACACAATTTTACCATCAAAGAATCTCAAATTTACAATGCTACTTCGCGGGGGATAACTTTGGATTACGGTAGAAATCAAAAAGTGTACAACAATGTGGTGCATGCACGCTCTAATGGATTATATCTGAGCAGATTTGCTGCAACGGATACGGTCTATATAGCTCACAATACCGTTTATATGCTCCCCACCAATACATCCTCTACGGTTTATTGTCTCTATAGAGGTTCTTCCAACGGCAGATTAGGTTTGTACAACAATATTTTTATCAATAAGTCTTCCAATACAAATTCACGCTGTTTTAGCAATCCCGCTTCCAACAACAACAACATTCTGTTGGGCAGCAACAACAATATTTACTACAACGAAGGAGGCGCTATTTACAGCAACTCATCCGTAATCATCAATACGGTAAGTGAGCTTGTCGAACTTTTGGGCGATGGGCGCGAGAGCAATTCGGTGCAAACCGATGTGCCGTTTGTGAGCGTAACCTATCCTTATAATTTAGATATTCAGTCGAATGAGCCGACTAAAGTCGAAAGCGGGGGACAGTTATTGAATTGGGTTAGCACCGATATAAACGGCAATCCGCGCTTTGGAAACCCCAACTACACCGGCACGGGCATTGCTCCCGACATCGGCGCTTACGAATTTGAAGGGATTAGAGACATGGAGGATTACACGCCATTGAGCGGAGTTTACACCATTGACAATACTTTGCCCACCGAAGAGCGCAATTTCAACTCCTTTGAAGAAGCCATTTACGCTCTGAACAACAGAGGAATTTCCGATACCGTTGCTTTTGAAACTCTCCCCGGACAAGTACACCACATCACGCTTGCCAATAACAACGGCTTAATCCTTTCTGCAGGAGGAACCGCCGAAAAACCGATTATCTTCCGCAAAGCAGATGAAAACGGCGGGAATACCGTGCTGAAAGTTACTGGAACCTCCAACAACTCCGACATCTGTTTCCATTTGAACAGAGTAAACTACATCACCTTCAACGGTTTCGATATTGAAAATGCAGGAATCAGCAGTACTAATTATTTAGAGCAGGCTTTTTATTTGAACAACACCTCCAATATCTCCATATTGAATTGCAGCATTCGTTTACGAAACAGTTCAAACAATTATGCTATTTATACAAATGGAAATGTGAGTGAATTATATACGGAAAATATTACGATACAAGATGCCCATTCAGGGTATTATATTACAGGCAACACAAATGCCGGAATTACGATAGTAAAAAACAGTATTGATAACGTACATTATGGAATCAATATGAATTATACTGTGAATGACTTTACCCTGACAGAAACAAAAATTACCAATGCAACTTATGGAATAGACTTGACTTACGGAAATAATCAACGCATTTACAATAATGTGATTCATGCTACCACAAGAGGAATTACTTGTTACGGCAGAACTACCGACACGCTGCATATAGCCCACAATACGGTATTTATTCCGGCAACAACCTCTACAACTTATGGGTTGCATAAAACATCTAACGGTAAGGTAGTGATGTTCAACAACATTTTTATTAACCATTCCACAAATAACAATTCCCGCTGTATCCATTGCAGTAATCTTGATCACATTCTGCCGGAGAGCAATAACAACCTCTATTACAAGGCGAATGGCTATGTATATTATTATAGCTCCTCCTCATTTGCACGCACCATAGAGGAATACAAAATCTTGCTGGGCGATGAACGAGAGAGCGCCTCAGGGGAGGAGAATGTGGCGTTTATGAGTACGGTATATCCATTTAACTTCGATGTTCAGCCGAACATACCTACTAAAGTTGAAAGCGGTGGAAAGGTGGTTCCTTGGATATTAACCGACATTGACGGCAAGCCGCGTGTTGGCAACCCTAACTACACCGGCACAGGCGTTGCTCCCGATATTGGCGCTTACGAGATTGAGGGGTCGCTCATTTTTGCGCAATCTATCTGCTCCGGCGATTCTACCGCAGTGGTAAATTTCCCCGCATTTTTTCAAGGGGGAAGCGTTATTTGGGAAATAACTACTTTGCCCGTACATACCACGGGCTATGTGAGTTCCGGAGCAGGCAGCCTCCCCAAGATGAAACTCATCAACATCTCCAACCAAACAGATACGCTGGTTTATACGGCTACTTCCGGCAACAACTCCATAGAATACATATTTACGATTTTGCCGCAACTGCAAGCCGGCAATTTTTCCGATTTTATGCAACCCGCCCATAATACGGATGTGATGAACATTCCGGTTATGTTTTCGTGGCAATCGCTTGAGGGCGCCAACCTCTACGACCTCTATATCTGGAGAGAGGGGCAACCCTGTCCCGCGCAACCCACTAAAGCAAACCTGCATACATTGCAATATACGCACTCTGCCGGTTTGAGCTACGGGAACAGTTACAAATGGAAAATCATCGCTAAAAATGTATGCTCCGAAATTGAAAGCGACTCGCTCACTTTTACCACCCGAACGCTGCCCAACTTGCATGTTACGGGTATTACAGCAACGGAGGTAGATTCTATTACGCGCCAATTCACCGTTTCGTGGCAAGTGAAAAACGACGGCACAGGGATCGCCGCCGAAACATGGAAAGATAGAATTTGGTTAGTTCCAACAATACAGAGTGGAACTGCCGCTCCCAATACTATAAAATTAAGTGAAGTAAACAGTTTACAAACACTTGCCGCAGGTGAATCTTATACGAATAGTTTGAATCTTACTTTGCCCGGCAGATTCTACGGCAATTACTTCATCCTCGTTTCAGCCGATATGGAGCGCGTTACCAATATTCAATGGGCATCCACCGGATATCAAACACCGCCCGTGCCTTATACACCAAGTATTACCGGAATACCCTATCCCTACGTGTTTGCTTACGCTTACAATAAGTTTGTGATTGAGCAAAACGAAAGCTACAGCAGCAGCGATAACTTCTTCTACATTCCTTTACAAATCCCAAGACCACCGATTGACCAAATGATCCTTACTTCTGTTGAGCAGATTAATCATAAAAACACATCAATCGGATTGTCTGATTCTGTGTTGCTTACGGTAACTACACAAGATTTGGCTGCTCCAATCTCCATTACATTGCAAGGTGAAGATGCTGCAAGTTTTTCGTTTACTTATCAAAACAACTGGAATGCGATGACCGGTGGAGGTTTGCGCGTCTATTTTAATCCGACCGAAATCAGAGATTACACCGCCACGATCTTGTTAACTTCGGGCAATGCTTACACCCCGGTTGTTTTAAGAGGCAAAGGGGTGCAACCCACCGACTTTAATGTAACCGCATGGATAGAGCACAGCCTCTACACCGATGAAGATACCGTAACCATCAGAGGGAATGCCATCTATACGAATAATACCATTGCTGCCAATGAATATGTGGGCGTAACGGTAGAAGTGCTGGGATACAAACGGGTATATTCTGCTAAAACCAATGCGCTGGGAGAATATACGATACATTTTATTCCCACAAAAGGCGAAGTAGGGCGTTACAAAATAACCGCCGCAAAGTTCAATGTATCTTCCAATATCGTGAAAGCGGAGTTTGATATCCCCGGCATGAAAGCGGCTTCAAGTTATCTTAATTGGGATTTGGAACTTGGCGTAGAAAAAAGCGGCACGCTCGGTATCACAAACCGTTCGGGGTACCCGCTTCACAACGTACGTTTTGAGACTATTTCCGGATTGCCACATGCTGATTTTACCTTCGGAACCATTGCCACATTGAACGGATCGGCTACCATGCAAATGCCTTATACGGTAACCGGAACCGACTTAACCTCAGGCAGTAACTGGGAAGAGATTAAACTGCGTGCCGTATGCGATGAGGGCGTTTCTTTCAACTTCAACGTTTATTTCTACTGTAAACCGGCAAAAGGGATATTAGAAGTAAACCCGAAACGACTAAGCGCCACGATGAGCAAGGGAAAATCGCAAATTATTGAATTCGACTTGTATAACAATGGGAACGGGGAGACCGGAAAAATAAATGTCAAAATACCGAATGTAGATTGGATGAGTTTGGCAACACCCGACACCCTGCCTTCTGTGCCGGCAGGAGATACGGCGCGTTTTTCATTACGTTTAAGACCCACGGAGAATACGCCGTTAAATGTCATGTTCAACGGAAACATCTCTATATCATGTCAAAACGGCAACAATGTTAACTTGCCGTTTGATATCAAGGCGGTGTCCGACAGTACCGGAACCTTAGAAGTAGATGTAGTAGATGAATATTTCTACAACACTGCCGAGGCGCCTCATTTGGCAAATGCCCACGTTTACTTAAAACATCCTTATTCCCAACAAATTGTTGCAGAAGGTTATACAGGAGTTGATGGCAGGTTCACCGTCGAATTGCCCGAAGGTTACTATACCTTGTTTGTGGAAGCTGACAAACACACGAACTATCGCGCAGATATTGTCATTCAGGCGGGAGAAACCAACTCTCAATTTATTTTTATCGCATTCAAAGCCATTACTTACACTTGGGTAGTGGTGCCTACGGAAATTGAAGACCATTATGAAATTAGTTTGATTACGACCTTTGAAACCAACGTACCCTTGCCGGTGGTAACCATAGATGTGCCTTCCATGTTGCCCGATTTGGAAGAAGAGGGAGAGGAATATACGTTCTATGCGGTAGTAACCAACAGGGGGTTGATTGCGGCACGAGGTGTGAACATTGATGTGCCGAGCACCTATCGCGGCTACGAATTTATCCCCTTAATTGAAACCATAGACTCTTTGCCTGCCCATACTGCCGTAGTAGTGCCTATTTTAATGAGAAAACCTGTGCAATCCTCTTCGTCGCATCCTATGTTAGCAAGTGGGTCTAACGATTGTACCGTTTTCCAGATTGGGGGACTCTATTTTTACTATTGTGGCGATGATTCAAAATGGCATCTATTTATGAGTATTCCTATAAAGTTTCCGACAACAGCGGCTTGTCCGGGACTTGGTACTGGTGGATATGGCTGGTTAGGCGGTTTGGGCGGCGGTGGCAGTTATGGTGGTGGCGGCGGTGGCGCTGGCGGTGGCAGTTATTGCAGCACTTGCAATCCGCCGGTCATCATCAAAGACCCCGACGAAACTTGTACCCCCTGCTCACAGACCATTATACTGGCACTCATTGACTGTCTCCCGGGAGGTTGTGTAGTTACAGGAAGTGCTTCTGCAGTGTATGGATTGGTTACGGGAAAAACTAATTTTGTGCAGGGAGTTTCAGGTTTTGTTACAAGTATGGTTACATGTGTTGCAGGTGAAGCTTTAGAAGCATTAACAGGACTTAAAATGCCGGGTTGTGTAGAGGGCGTTATTGACGCTATTCGGCAATGTACCAAAGTAGAATATCACGGCGCTAATAGTAGCAGCAGTGGTAGCGCTATTACTACAGCTGAAACAAACAATGAACCTTTCCTTATTTATCCCAATCCGTTTGCAGACGGGCAATTGGTGTTTGCTGTCACGGAAGACTCTGAACCTCTTATACCTCAACTGTTAAACGCAGCAAGTTCCAATACAAACCCCTTTCTTTCTATTCTTGAAAATTATGAACTGATTGGAGAGTTTTTTGATGTGATAACGAATGTGCTATACGCCATTCTCCCCGCAGAAACATGGGGAGAAATTGAAAATATAAGTGTGTTTTTTAATCTGTTTGTAGAAAATCTAAATGAGGCAGGTTTAATAAATGAAAACGATTTGGAATATCTGATCAGCCAAAATACAAATCCTAAAATCACGGAAGAGGCGATCAGAAATTTTGCAGAGCGTTGGAACAGAACTGTTTTCTATTGGGATGAAGGCTACTACACGGTAGAAGATTTACCCTTAGGCTACAATCCCGATTTTATCTCTATTGATGCTTTTGTTATAGATTCTTTGGCGATGATTCAAGAAACCTGTCTTAGCAAAGGATACACAGATATTGCAGACATGTTTGAAACTTCTAATAGTTATCTTGAAGAATATTTTAGTCACGGTAAAAGTTCTGTTTGCGCCTCTGTTACCATTCAAATAGACCAAAAACTGACGATGACGCGCGAGGCGTTTCGCGGAACATTAACCATAAACAACGGGCATGATTTTGAACCCATGCAAAATATTTCCTTAAATCTGGAAGTTACCGATGAAGCCGGTGTTAATTGTACGCATCTGTTTCATATTGAAACGGAACGCCTTGTCAATATGAGCGGTATAAGCGGTAACGGCACATTGAATGCCAATTCTGAGGGCAGTGCGGTGATCCTCTTTATTCCCACCGTGAATGCTGCGCCTACGGAGCCAAAAAGCTACTCCTTTGGTGGAACGCTTTCTTATCTTGACCCGTTTACCGAAACACAAGTTACTGCCAATCTGTTTCCGGTTACGCTGGAAGTGCACCCAAGTCCATTCCTGCACCTCTATTACTTTATGCAACGAGATATATTTGGCGACGACCCCTTAACGGAAGATGTGGTGGAGCCGAGCATCCCCGCCGAATTAGCCGTGATGATTCATAACAAAGGATATGGCACGGCAAAAAATGTAAACATAGAGAGCGCACAACCTAAAATTATTGATAATGAAAAAGGATTGTTGATAGATTTTATGATTATCGGCTCAAACTTAAATGGTCAGGAGAGACAATTGGGGGTAACCGACATTAATTTCGGAAATATTGCGCCTCATTCGCAAACCATAGGACAATGGTGGTTTACAAGCAGTTTGCTGGGACACTTCACCTCCTACGAAGCCCGCGTAAGACACTTGGACAGTCGTGGCAACCCAGACTTGAGTTTGATAGATACTGTAGAAATTCACGAATTGATACGATCCATCACCGCTTACGGTGATTTGGACGACGGCATGCCGGATTTTTTGGTAAACGACATTCTTGATCCTTACGATTATCCCGATGCCATCTATTTTTCCAATGCCACAAAAACATCCGTAGTAGTTGCCGACTCCGCTTATACGAGTTACAACCCTACTGAACAGAATCCCACCACAAGTTTGAATGTAAAACCCTCTGCGATAGGCTGGAACTACGCTCGATTAGATGACCCCGGCAATGGAAGTTTTGAACTGATTAACATTACCAGAGAAGACGGTCAGGAGATTCCCATTACAAACCTCTGGTTAACCCATTGCACTTTACCCGATGGCGGAGAACCCATTTACGAGAATAAACTCCACTTTGTGGACACCTTCTCAACGGTGGGTTTGGTGAACTATACCCTTGTTTTTAAAATGAAGAATCTCAATCCTTTACGGGTGGACAGTATCACAGGCGTACCCAATGAGATTATTTTTGAACCGCTGGAACGGGTAAAAGTTCATTTCAACAAATCCATACAGGAATCCACTTTTTCTTATCAGGATATGGAACTGCATGTTCAGGCAGGTCCCAACTTAATGGATCCGACGGTTACCACTACAAAAATAAACGATTCTACTTTTTATGTAAATTTTGGTAACAAAACCCAATATTTTGGATATTACGTATTTACAGTACATACCAACAATATTTACGATATGGACGGCGAAACGGGCGTATTTGGAAAACAGGTAAGTTGGATACAAATAGTTACTCCCGTTGACACTACCATTTTTGAAACGATTTGCGAAGGTGACACTTATGATTTTAACGGCAAGATTTTGTCCGAAAGCGGCACCTATCGGGATACTATTCCCGTTTCAAGCGGTCGCGACAGTATTGTTCAATTGGTTTTAACAGTAAACCCAACCTACAACATCCCAACCTCAGCCGCCATTTGCGAAGGCGACTCCTACACCTTCTACGGACAAACCTTAACAACTGCCGGTGTTTACACCCACACCCTTACTACAGTTCACGGCTGCGACAGTATCATTGAACTCCCCCTTACCGTCACCCCTGTCCACACTGTCCCCATCTTCCATCCCATTTGCGAAGGCGACTCCTACACCTTCTACGGACAAACCTTAACAACGGCAGGCGTTTACA
>Ga0123354_10009287_pt1 | contig 15042 bp, 8 predicted proteins | sample TergutLab28metaG_2_FD_97872 | JGI IMG/M metagenome (GOLD analysis project Ga0123354, IMG submission 97872) | Labiotermes labralis P4 segment gut microbial communities from Petit-Saut dam, French Guiana - Lab288 P4 | ecosystem: Host-associated > Arthropoda: Insects > Digestive system > Gut ...
AGACAGGTGGCGGACGCTTGTGAGTGCGGTAATGAACCTTCGGGTTCCGTGAAATGCGGGGAATTTCTTGACTAGCTGCAAACCCGTTAGCTTCTCAAGAAGGACTCTGCACCATGGAGTAAGAAAGTAATAGTCACTAAAAGTAGCCGTTCTCTGCTACAAACTTTGAAACTCCCGAATGCAAAGCAGGAATTTGCCTAATCGAAGGCGACACTCGGGACGGGGCTACATACACACTAACAAATACACACACATACACATATTTGTATATATATATATATATATATGTATATACATATATAAGTATGCATGTAAGAGAAGTATTCATTTTTTGGCCGTTCTTCTAGTCGTCTTGTGTAGGAACTGAGTAGAAAATACACTTAAAATAGCATCAACAGATGACAGAAATACACAATAAGAATTATGGATCAGTAAGTATTATGGTGTTGACCATCACCGGATGAATCACTTGAAGGTCACGTAAAAATGACAGTTAATGTATCGAGGTGTGTTTGCGGCATTTTAAAGAGACCATGTTCGGGTTTGTTCCATGATGACGTATGTTTTCATTTTATGTGTAGTTGTTGTAGTGAATATAATGTGGAACATTCGCTGTTTGAAGAGAATACGTTCCAGGCATGTAAGTGCAGGTGGGCCAAGATTGTCGGGTAAACCTGGATAGAACTTTCTATAGACGGTGGGACTCACTCTCTTATTGAAGCAAGTATCTTAGTACAGATGTTAAACTAGTCATCACATTTTATTATTCCTCTCATCTAAACAGTAAAATTTACACATTTTGTATCCATGCGAATGTCCGTATTTACGTTTGGGAACACGATCTGCCATTTGATGATCGTCAGTGTTACTCTAAACTTACGAGACTTACCCCATACATATCCTCCTTCCGGCCGCACCATGGCCCTGGGGTGGACTCGGCTTCTAACAAAAATGATTACCAGGGATAACAAATGGAGGTAAAGGCTGTCGGTGCGTAGGGTTGACAATCTTACCATCTTCATGTGCCGATTGTCTTGAAATTCTCTAAACTCAACCTCCTGAGGCCCCAAGGGTCTCTTCAGGCGAATAATGGGACAGGTTTACCTTTATCTATTATCTTTATTACATTTCCAAAATTTTCCTAGTCTTTTCTAGTAATAGGCTTGGCCTTGTTTTTTCGAATACTATTTCCTTTGTATTAGTTTTTGCCCGGCAGTGGAATTGTTACAGTCCTTAAGTATCATGTGTCTCTGGAGATCCAAATACCCTCGTCTGTCGATGTTTATTGTCAGAACTGCGAAAATTTTTATCTTAAAATCATCATTGTGATTATGCCTTGTTGTACAAACATTCTGTCTTCCTATGACCGGTCTCCATTTATTCGATCAGTGCTGTGGATGCTGCAGTCACCAATCTGAACTCAGATGTTCACGAATATCACTAATCGATATATCACTAATCGATATATTCTTAGTGGCTCCGTCAGAACATCAAAATTCCCTTTTGATTTTCCAGCACTCTGACAGAGCACATTTCAAATACCTACTACCATAGTTGTTTTATGAAATATAAAATCATATTTAAAACAAACGTTCCTTTTTTCACAAATTGCTAAATTCTACTACTGTGTTTGAAAAACTTAAATTGTTGAAGTACTTTCATGAGCATTTAAAGTTAAACCAAAAGAAGTTTTGGGAAGATAAATTGAATTACTTTCCACTTCATAATTGATGGCACACAGTTTACTCAAGATGAGCTAATTGGAGAACCATTTGTAAATTGTACAAAAACAAATTTCAAGTACTTGAATAGCAATATTAATAGGCCGTTCCATATATTCTTATAAATTTCTTTAAATTTATTTTCCAATTTCCACCCAAACATATTTTTTCAAACTTCTCAATTGTTGGTACATTTCACGCCACTTTCAGTTCAAATAAAACAGACGTTAACATGGCCTTATTAAACCCAAATCAACACTTTCATTTTGAAATCTAATAATTGCACAATCATAAGAATGACACAAGTACGTAATTATTTCAGTATCCTGGGTCAATTTACGTAATATATTTTGATTTAATAGTGTTTCGACCTTACGTCTCATACCTTGCCCTTATGTAAACTCAGTTCTTTGGATTTTATGCGTGTCTCTGTCAGCTGATTTCGTAGTTGCATGACTGGAAGACTTCGGTCTTTTAAAATTTCTGACATTTTCATTCTTCCTTAAAGAACTGTTCCAGCATTCCTCGAGGTTCTTTCTTGTCTTCTTATATTTTTATCTTACTCACTGGCGATGTTTTTAGTGTCAATAATTACTCAAAATTACTTTTTTGTAATATAAACCTTTCTGTGTTAATTTATAGGATAATTGTTGCAAATGCAATCAGATATCGATTTTTCAAAGATTCGTGGGCTAATAATTTCCTTTTTTTCCTCTCTCTTTTACAGACAAACTGGTGCCATCAAATCCTCCATCAAGACTGAAGCTCTTTTCCTTCATTAGAAACTAGATGAATCCTATACACATACCGAATTTATCACAGATCTGAGACATCTTTACATCTGAATTAAATTTTATTACATATTTCTCAGTTCATACAGCCTTATTACAAATGCGACTTTTCCTTCTTCGGCTCTTGATATACACTTTTATAGTCTTCCATTTTATTCCTAATTTAGAGTAAGCATTTGTTGTATGGGATTTAATTACTTCCACTAAGGATCAAAAAACTCTAAATCATTTAGCTGAAGTTTGTTCCTCTGTGCTAAGATCCTTTTCTTCAGGAATGTTATGGCTGCAGTTATGCTAATGCACCTCCCATCTTTAATTTACGTACTTTGCATGATAGAAGGCTGCATGTGGAAACAATCTTTATTATTAATGTTTTGGGGAATTTGTAATATTTTCCATCTCCTATGAAAGACATTGATAATCGTATTCATACTCGGAATCTCCAATACTCTTCTTTGTGTCATGTAATTCTTATCCTTTATAAACTGTCCTTCTGCTAGGTGTAAGAGTAGTGAAAAATTTAGTGTGCAGAAATTTCGATGTTGTCAGTAAGGCAGTTGTTAATCCCAATCAGATTTTATATTAATTTTAGTTGCACTAAAACTTGTTCTAAATTATCATTTATACAAATGTCACTTTTTTTTACGTTTTGCTGACCGTGCATCTCAGTATATATCTCAGTAATTTACCAACTTGATGCACAAAATTTCATCACACCTATAGGTGTGATGATACCAGACACTGTGTAATGCAATTTTGACCTCCTGATGATGAGCACATGTGCTCGAAATATGTAGAGGCATGAAATAATACTTATTGTGAAACAAATTTTGTGTATCAAGTTTGTTAAATACTTAGATATAAGTGTCACTTTGTTTTCCTTTCACTATGTGTTCTGTCGGTATTCATGTATTTTTTATGCGTATGTTTGTGCTCTTTCTGTTATTGACCATTTGGTTGTTGACTTAACACCTTAGTAAACAAGAATGGGATTGAAATGAATTATTACCAAGCTTTATTGCTGTGTCATGTTGCTTTGTCTCGTGTTATGTTTCTAGTTTTTTGTTTCGTTTTCTTTTTGTGTCTATGTACATCACATTTGTATGTTCGTGTCGATTTCCGTATTGGAGATATGGCTGTCCCATCAGCAAGTAAATTTAAAAAAAAAATATTCAATCAAACACAATTGTTCTAAACGCTATGTAGAACTCTATTTCCAGAATGTGCCACTGTTGCAGCTTGTTTGTTTAACGTAGCCGTGGTGTAAAAGAGTTATTCAAAACTTGCGACGTATTAAACTGAGAAAACTGGTGTCATCTACGTAAACCGTAGTTACGTATGGGACTGGCAAATATTCTATTTAAAACGCCAGTGGTGCCCGCTGGTATAATGGTTTTCTGGAACTTCACTCATTTGTTCAAAGGTATGACATTACTAAAAGTTCTACAGTGCCTCAATGTAGATAAATCAAGTGGAAGCTTATGTTATAAAGCAGGATGTCAATTGCTATTCAAGACCATTTCCATGTTTGTTTTATATTCCTATAATAGTCCGTTACGAATGATAATAAGTTGGCTCAATTTATACCGTATAGCTGCAACTATGTCACATCAGGCCCCACGTTCATTATATACCTACAATGCCGAATGCGTATTCGAAATACATGAAAATTTTCAAGCCACTGACTTATTCCGCATCGCCTTATGCCTATCACGTACTTTGAAATATTATATGATAGTGTTTCTGCAAATGTTGGTCGAGATACATCTGTCGGTATAGTGCCTACAGGCTGGACGGTCCGGGGATGGGTTCCCGGTTGGGAAGATATTATCTGCACCCATCCAGAAAGGCCCTGGGGTCCATCACTTTCCTGTACACTGGGTACGGGTTCTCCTTCCAGTAGGTAGAGCAGCCGGGGATTGGCGTTAAACATCATCCCCCATCTACTGCCGAGGTCAAAGAAAGAACAGAGGTATATATCTACTCCGCGACTGGAGCTTCATGGCCTCTGCCAATACATAAATGGAACTGCTTATCTTATATAACGAAATTCTATGACTGTTTTAGAAGTACATATGGTATTACACTTAATATCTTAAGTAATTAACAGGGAATTTACTTTCATATATACTTTTTCCTTTTACCTGAGCGCAGTGTTTAAAATACATTTATAGTATTACATTTACGGTTCTATTCAATTCTGTTCTAAACCGTAAAACCTGGAAGGGGTTTCGAAGCATAGCAGGAAGACATGTCATAGCTTCTAACGATTTCATTTCGAAATGCAGGCAAAATTATTAAGAAAGCCTATGGAGTGAAATTCTTCCCAGCAACTTACATTCGTTCAGCTACTCAAGATATTCCCCACATGTTATGAAATCCGAAGACTCATTTCCATGATCGCAAGAGTAACAAATTAATTCGGCCCACATCCTCAAGATTTATTAATAACCATCCTTCAGAAAACCAACAGGGATTCTGGATCTGGCAGGACGAATTAATTTATTTCATGGCATTAAAATGAAAATAATTATAGAGTCCGTGAAATGTCAAGGGAACGTTCCACAAAAGCCGCTGTCAGAAATTCCCGTAAATAGAGTTACATTTACATTAAGGTTCAAAATTTGTGAAATATCGGCATGTACTGACAGATGCTGCTGCCTAAAGAACATATTGTCGGCAAAGCTGAACACTCTAATCTCCGCTAAGTAATACTTCTGCTGCTAATAACTTATTTCTTAATCGTAATTAATCCGGCTGGTTAACATCCATAAAGTCAGGATAACCACAGAAAATTAAACACTGTCAAAATTATCTTAATATGTTAAGGGAAATTAGGAAGTATTTCAATAGGTACATCAAATCTAGTAATTTCATACAAACCAAAAGAAGTAGGCAGGTATTTAAAAAAAATCACTCACTGATGTGGCTATACAGAAGGTGTTAGCGATAAATCATAGATTGGCAACGCGTTTCTATCATATAAGAAAAATCACACCAAGGTGTTTAAACAAGTACGTCTATTACAACTCTCTTAACTCTTAAATGCAACAAAGTTGAAAAAATCTGAGTTCTTACAGCAGTAAACATCTTCCATACGCGCACTTGGCACCTTGCAGTGTGAGTAGTTCTGTCTCTCCGAAAATGAGTTTGATTATCATGCAAAGAGCAGTACGTTAAACTCTTGTTACAACTTTTGCTTCTCGTTACTGTTGTTAATATAAGAAATGCTATAGCCCATACAGTAAATGGATACAGGTTACATGAATGAGAACTCTGCTCTAACACGGTGGACAGATGTTCCTTTCTTTTTACATCCCCGACATAGGTTTTGTGGCTCACTCAGACTTCCATCCAACAAACACCAAGATTTTCTACCCCTGTTATAATGTAGGTAAGAGTATAGCTACTGAAGAGTATTTATTACTGAGTTTAGGATGCATACATTTGAACTCTTCAGTCTTCTTAATGGGTTCGTTCGTTACCAACACGGAGTATTTTACTGTTACCTGATAATTTCACTTGATTTCTGCTCTGGCGCCAGTATTGCCACTATCTCACAAGGTCGAAAAACATGCGTTGTTATTGCCAATTGTAGGAAATTAAAAATTGACGAGTTGTAGGTGCCTCCAGTGGTTTAAAGTACTAACAGAATTTAATAAAACCAAGTCAGTAATTATACCTTGAAAAGCGGACCGCCTGGCGGACACACCGCGTCATAAATACGTATTTTTCAAATCCATTTTGTGCCAAGAAACGTAGATCAATAGTCATACACCAACAACACAAGAAGATCTGTACAATTTTTAATTCTAAACACCCTGTAGAATTTCACACCATGTTTTCCTCCATGATCCTAGGGGCACAGAGATGATGGATGACCCCCGCGTGACGTAACAATAACGGTGTCGACGTCCTGAGCCCAGTGTCTCCTGATAGAGATTGCCCCTCCTTGCCATGATGCCACTAAACCAAATCCCCTTCTCTAAAAAGAAGCTACTATACACAGAATGTAAACCTTCTGCCTTCACCAAAACAAGACATTATCAGCGATTGCCCTTAGCCACCCAGGCCGTTAAATGCCATTTTTATACCAACACTGTACATTCTGCACATTGTGTGACATAAACTGTCACGCAATTTATTACTCCATGACGGGAAATATTTATAAGGTAATTGTAAATTATGAACCATATAACAAAAGTTCTAAGTAACTGAGTTCGTGGAACAGAGCCATTTTTGAGAAACAAATATTCCCACGTGTAGTTCAGGAAATCCCGGCACTTTATAGGAAGAGAATGTTCATTATTGTGTTCAGGAAGTATCGCCATTGGTCCCGATCCTGAGCCAGACAAAATCAATCCATGAACCTCTCTAACGCGATTCCATTACTATCACGTTTCAAATTACAATTTCATCTACGCTCAATTTTTGTAAGTTGAATCTTTCCTTGGTGGTCTCCGTTCAAATCCCGTGTGTTATCCTCTTCTTTTCCATACGTGCCAAATTCTACGATAGAAGAATTTTTTTGATTCAGTGAATACAGTACATTTACGAAGTGCTTCAGAAAAGATACAATGTCGAGCAATTTTAACACCCGAATTATCGGTTTCTTTAATGTAATGCATCGTTTGTCTGTTTACAATAGAAGCAGGTGTAAATAAGACAAAGTATGTTTACATCCATGAACTATTTAATGTGTGAAGGATAGCTTGTGGTTTTAGCGTAGGCGAAAATTTGGATTATGGTTTTCTGGCTTGTAACGTGTAGTCTAGCTGCGTATCAAAGTTATTCGAGCAGTTTTATGTTTATGGTTCCGTGCATCGCTGATCTATATTAATAACTGTCCAACGAGATGCAACACAATGCAGTCTATTTATTATTCTGCAAGTTCACTCTACGTGTTTCGTGTGTCAACAACACCCTTCATCAGGAGTACACAAAACTGTAACTACAGCCTCCGGTACTGTGCAGCTACCTCCCTCCAACGGGGCCAAGCTAGGTTGGCCACGTTGGAGGGAGGCAGCTGCACAAAATATGACCAGTACCGGAGGCTGTAGTTACAGTTTTGTGTATTCCTGATGATGGGTTTGGGTGAAGCCCGAAACATGTAGAGTGAGCTTGCAGAATAATAAATAGACTGTTTGTGTTGCATCTCGTTGGACAGTTATTAATATAGTTATTCGAGTAGTCAGAACTGAAATACTGGTCCCATCTTCTGGATGTAAGGTGTAGGTTCCTGCAAAGTTTGATTATCACCTGCAGAACAGGTAAGCCACTGTCAGCTTATAAAAAAGGGTTTGCTGCACTTAGTTATTACAACATGGGTGAATGCTTTAAAACCGTGAATTAGACACCACAGTTGGGTCTTGTAACTTACCAGTTTGATGTTGACATTTAAGATGTAGAGGTTAAATGTGTTGTCACTCATTCGGCAAGTGAGAGAGGTGGTCGTTAAAAAGCGACGAATGAGCTTCGGTTTCACTTTCGATCTCATTCATGTTCACCAAAAATTCTGAGTATGTAATTTTAATTTCTGTAGACCACGTGGCTGTCAGGTTCGAGTAGATCCTACCGCGAATATAAAAGTATATGTGACGCAATTATAAATAGCAAATCGTGTGATTAATAAGCACATCACAGCACGAGACTAGTCTAAACAATAAAGTCGCTCAGAATATAAGTTTACGTTGCGTACACTTTTGAAACTGATGGTACCAAGGAACACACGGCATGCCGCTCTGATCTGCTACAGACTATCATCTCTTTCGAGGCTGAACAAATTCTGACGGTCACAAATTACGATTACAAGTTAGAGACAGTTATGACATGGTGGCCAGTAATGAAAGACACGGACTTCTTTCGGACGGGGATAGAACGGCTCATCCTAAGGTATGGCAGATGCCTCAAATATGGCGGGGACTATGTGACAAAACTGTGATATGGCAGGTTAGTCAAATCTGATTATTTCTTTTCATTAATTCCCATAATCTCTTTTACGTCAGGTCCTTAGTCTCTTCAAAAGTGAGCTTTCCATACAGTGCGATCTAGTTCTTCCAACACCAGTTCTCCACAGACTGCGATCTAGTTCTTCCTCATTCAATTTCCAGCTTCCTGTCGTTTTCTTAAAGACATCCAGCAGCTGCTTACGTATTACCCTCCTCTCACCGTCACTTTTATCCTTCCTCCTATCTTTCTTTCATTTATATGCTTTAAAAGACAGTTTTTACGCAAGACGTGACCAGTCCAGTTAACCTTCCTTCTTGTTACTCTTCGTGGGCCATTTCTTTCCAACTTGACTTTATATAATACTTAATTTCTCACACGATTGTTACACCTGATCTTCTCCATCCTTCTCCAGTATCATTTTTCAAAACGTTTCAGTTATTTCTGAACTATGCCCTGAAGTGTCGAAGTTTGAGCACCATACAAAGTTTATACTACAAATGCAGCCTTTATTAGTTTCTTACTTGTTTTTATTTCCAATTTGCTGGTGAAAATAATCTTCTTCTTGTCGAATGCTGCATTTGCCACGGAAACTCTGGATTTGATTTCGCATGTACATCTGGCATCCTTTGTTATCATCCCACAATATTGTTGAAATATTCAACTTTCTCCCGTTGATATTTTATGCATCATAAACTGTATTATGGCTGGTTGCCTTGAGATTCTCATCACCTTAATTTCTCTACATTCATATTTATTCAATAACATCTTCTAGTTTCAATTAGTCTGCTTCTAAACGGAGCTGGAAAAAGGGCCCAATTTTTATATATTGAACTTCTTTTATGATTCATCCTCTTCCACCATTCAGTTCTTACTTCGCAACAAAACACTCCTGATCAACTACAGACACAGTCAGTTACTGCTGTTGGTTGCCTGGGCTACAGATCCTTCTTCTGAGAATGGTCAGCAACATGTCAATATCTCGTGCGGCTACTGCGTAGAAACGCTTACTGCCAAATCAGGTGCTACATATACTAACGCCTATGCTTTAGGCGGATAAACAATAGGGAGAGCAGGAGATATCTACCAGTTTATTATTTTATGTTATAATAATTTGAAACTTTATGAGACTTCACTAAAGATTTAGGTTTCCAAGTTTAAACTTCAGCATTAAAGCACGCGATATAATAATAATAATAATAATAATAATAAATATTTATTTATTCATTTATTTACTGAAATTGGGTTGTTACCCGGTAGCAGTGGTTTTTTACTTGTAAAGAAAACATGAAATTGGTTACTACTAAATTTAAGTCGGGAGGGCTACACGAGAAGCATGCAGTGGCAACTTGGAATCTTGGGAACCATCTCAGCATTTGCTTATAGACACAGGGAAACCAAGAAAAACCAGTGTCTTTTATGGTACAAACATTTGTGGTACGTTATAGAATTACCGCCCTTTCAGATGACCCTACATTTGTACCAGAAAAAAAATCACTTCTGAACGAAACCTTCATTATTACATTTCCGATCCACGTATTTAGTATTTACCCATTTGGAATACAAGCTGTAACATTTTATGGTTTAGTCATGTAATGAGTGATCCTGTAGCACCCTCAATGCGGTGAACACAGACACATTCGCAAAGTTGTGCCATTAGGACAGAGCCGCTATAAGGTTAGGCTTGAGTAAGAAAGTTAAGCGTGGGACAGAAATCCCTGGAGACTAAGCAAGGGCCACGCGCCAACTATGAAGCCCTTCTGTCCTAACAAAACACCTTCAACTCTTTCTTTGGGAAAGTTCGAAAGATCTACTGTAGACTATAAGCTTACTTTTGGCCACGCAGACAAAGATCAGCAGATCCCATAACAAACCCGCTGCGGGAATTAATATTCCATCCCGTAAGTAACCAAAGCATATTTCAAGAGCGCTGCGACCATGCAAAGAACAGCGCTATGTTTTAACGTACATCAAAAAAGTAATCAAGACTTAAACATTTAACTGCTGCCTTATTTATAATTTTATTATGCTTCCACTTTATCTTCCTGCTCGAAGACTGTCGTAAGAGTCTTCTATAAAAATTTGGTAACCACTATAAGATCTCGAAACCTGATGGACGGCTCGTGGTTAGATCACCGTTGGGGGCAAGGACTTTTCTCTTAGCCCAAACCCGTCTGCACCGGGACTGGGGCCCACCCAACCTCTTCCAAATGGTGCCAGGGTTCTTCCCGGGGGAAAGGGGCCGGGGTGTCACGTTGACCACCCATCGCCATTTAGCGCTGAGATTAAAGAAAGAGTGCAGCTCTAACTCTACTCCATCATTGGGCCTTTATGGCACCTTATAAGGAAAATGTTTAACTTTAATTATAGGCTCACAGTACCTTGTAAACCAGAACACTACAAATAAAATTTTCACCTTTTTCCGAATTTTCTTAATATCTGGCCTTAACAAACAAAGCGAGAACAGAAGTGTGACTGACTACTATGTTCTTCCAGCCACTATCGATTTTAGCACCTATGCAAAGACATTCATCAGATAGTATATATGACATGTCTAAACCTTGAAGATGGTAGTGTGAAGAAGGCGGTGGAAGTCTTAAGGTCTGTAGCAGTGTGTTATAGTACTGATAAAGAGAGTGTGAATGCGTTCCTGTTTCAATGGTTCAAGAATTCCTTGTATTATACCTGGTAGTCGGAGAGCAGTTTGTTGGGGCATTGTGCTACAAGACGGGAGGTTCCGGGATCAATTCCCGGTGGGCTCCTTGCAAACTTTTAAGTGACCTATTCCTCCTGTTTATATTCAGTAGCTCTGGAGTCCGCTTAGCCTCTAACAGAAAGTTATTTCCTTCAGGGTAAAGTGGGGCCAGCGTGTAGAGCTGTCAAGTCTGCCGTCCGAGTTGTGCCGAATGTCAAAGTAAGGATAGTAGCCAAACACTCGATCCACCTTCTAGGTCTTCATCACTTGTAGCGGGAAAGCTTTAGCTTTACTTTCTACCAACAGGAAGTTTGCTGGATGTGTCAATAACACAGATCGTAAAACCAAGCGAACGACGAAGCAAAAATGGGTATTTGGGGAGCTAGCATGAAGAAGGCACAGAAAACACAGCCTGATTCGCAGGGAAGAGAAGTTAGGGAAGACAATTCCGCCGGAAAAATGGACTATCGACAGCACTGGCTTCCTTTCTCAACCTTTGGTGGAAGACCTTTTTTGATAGTGGATCAAAGAAAAAATTGCCTGTGGAAAACGTGGCAAGAGATAGGGACTGAATTGTTCTGCTGAACTTGCAATGGGCATTTCATTGATATTAAATACTGTGTTGCTCTTATCAATAGCATACTACGCAAGTATGGACACAGTTCTGTGTACGTAGTACTAACACTGTGCGTCAACAAGATGTAACACTGGAACCCAGCCTCACAGATCCATAAAATCAGCTGTCTTACTGACGGGAAGCACTTTGCTCTGCTCCAGCGCGTCCGTCAAACCAACTCCCGTCCGAGACCGTATTTTAAAGAGTAGCACCACCAACAGCTTCTCTGGTTCCTCCCGACCAAATAATCTCAGCTCAGAACTCTTGTACTTTAAGCCAATGAGAAGCAACCGGTAATAATTTGAAAGTTTTTGCAACATGGTTCCGCGTGAAAAAAAGTGACAAGCTGTCAAGCACATTTTGAATGAATAGCTGAACAAATGTGTCGGTTTAAGTCACTTCATGAGCAGCATGAATGTGATGGTTCAGGGGAAAGCGAGAGCGAAAGAACGAAGGATGGGGTAGGGACTGGAAAGGAAGAGAGTGATTGAGGATGAGACAATGGAGGAGTAGAATGAGGAAGAAAGGTGGGAGCAGAAAGAGGGTAATAACGAAAGAATGGTGAAACCAAGTAACGGGTAAAGGGAAGAAAGCGAAAAGAGAGATTGAGAAAATGAGGGATTGAGGGAACAAGAAAGAAAGAGGGTTGTAATAGAATGCAGAAATTGAATGGTAGAGGAGAGCGGCTGAGAGGGCAATTAAGAGAGTAAGAGGGAATGAATAAGACCAGGAGAAGGGAACTAAAGAAAGGAAATGAAGAGGTGGGGGGAAGCTGCAAAGCATTTCGACTTATATTCCGGACACATACGATTTGAATTTTGTCCGAGTAATCGGCTATCCTGACGTTTTGCCTAGGTTCACGCAGTTGCTGCATGTAAATTCTAGGGCAATTCCTTGATTATCTTCCTACCGGTTTCTGTCAAGTTCCTTGGCATTCATTATTCAGTAATTATTCTACCTTTCCATACAAAAGATGGGTTACTGACAACGTCGTTAAATAAATAACAACAAACAGGAAACAGAGAAACGAAATCGTGTTGTTAGCCTTTCTGCTTATCAAATTTGCCTTTTTGAGCTTTTACAGTTAAAAAAAAATCGACGCAAATCTATGGAGATGTTGACGGACACAAGTTACAGTGCATGTCCTATAGTTTACGTATCTTATATACTTCAAATTTTGGCAGGCCTACGAGCTAAGGTAGCTGAAATACGCCCTTGAACACGGAACGTGCACGAATTAGTTGTCATGAACTTTGATGTAAGAAAATATTACTAAAATCTGTAGCACATACTACTTACTTTGATTAGAGGGAGCGGACACTTGACATGAAGACACACACGCATTTCTGTGCGCATCGCGACGGTAACTTTGCTGAGTATTTATGGGAGAAAACCTTTTGGGGGGAAAAAGTGTTCAAACAGCTGAATAAGTACTTAATTTCAAGTGCATTTTTACCACAACGGACACAATTTTCTATATAATTCAACAAAAGGGAGTAAACGTGTCAGACTTTTTACGTTGTGAATAGTTTTCTTAACGTTTTCACTTTTACTCCGTCACATCATGATAGCTTAGTTACTTACTCCATGGGGCAGAGTCCTTCTTGAGAAACACACCAGTTCTCAGGCAGTTAAGAAATTCCCCGCATTTTACGGGACCCGAAGATTTATTACCGCAGTAACAAGTGTCTGTCACCTGTCCATGTCCTAAGCCAGATCGATCCAGTCCATACGCAGTTCGATCTAGTCCATACCCCCAAATTCCACTTCCTGAAGATCCATCTTAACATTATCTTCCCATCTACGCCCGGGTCTCCAAGTGGTCTCTTTTCTTCAGGTTTCTCCACCAAAACCTTGTATACGCCTCTCCTCTCCCCCACATGCGTTACATGCCCCCCTCCCCCCAATCTCATTTTTCTCGATTTTATCACCCGAAAAATATTGGGTGAGATAACTACGATTCATGATATTAAAATGAAATATGTTGAAGTGGCTCTGATTTTCCAATATAGCCAAATACTGGGGTACACTATTTTCAGTATATTCCTATTTACCTTTCGCAAATGCAGGCCACTACGTTCATCCGGAACATAAGGAAATTCCATTCCGTCTTATCAACAGATCCAGTTGACATGGCCCTAAAGCAGGTATTCTGTCCGAGTTGGGGCACAGGACCCGGAGGCATTGTTAGGGTGGGGCGAGTGATACGGTCGTGCCGAGCAGCAGACTCAAAAGGGTAGCAAAATGAATATTTTTATAAAAAAAAAAAATTTCTGGCCTCACGAAATTTAAATTGAGACAAAACACTGACAAAATTTTTTAATTATGAATATTCTATAGAAAGTAATTATAGACGGTATCAACGAAACGCAACAAAAACAACACGAAGAATTTTCGCCTACTTTATTTGTTCTCATAGCTAATATAAGCAAGATAGCTGAAAGTGTGACAATGTTTGTGGTCGTCCAAATCACCACAACACTCCGCTGACCGAAAGTCTCAGTCTGTAACATGACCTTTTGTCAGGAAATATCAGGCTTGGGAAGCGCAGAGACGCGATTGTAGGATAGTGACAACGTTACTAAACAGTTACATGGGAAAATCTAATGCGTTTAATAACACATTTCCACACGTGAATTTGATTATGAAAGGCACTGAAATTTTTTATCACTATCATCTCTTCTTTAATATCACAGTCTGACACGTAACTAGCTTGGCGCTTAGGAAGGCCAGCAAAAAATAGTCCTGGCGAACACAGCTTGGGCTAACCTCAGGACTCTTCGACTTTTAACTCATGAAATAAAAGTGTTATCAGTTTAATGCTATGGCCGAAAGTTGTAGTCTGTCATTCTTAGTAACTGACCAACTTAATGCACAAATTCTTGTTTTATAATAAGTTAATTATATTCCTCTACATGTTTCGAGCACTATGTGGTCATCATCAAGAGGTCAAAATTGTATTATACAGCGTCTGGTATCATCACACTCTGTAGGTGGCCGTCCGGTGCACAGGTTGAGCGAGGACTCAGACTTGATTTTCGGGAAGAGACAAAAGTCGCACGGTGCCAGTTCCGGAGAGTACGGTGGATGTTCCATCACTGGAATGTTGTTTTTCGCCAAATACCTCTTCACAGATAGCGCGTTGTGTGCTGGCGCGTTGTCGTGATGAGGAATCCATGAGGCATTCTTCCACATGTCTGGTCTCCTTCGTCGCACACTTTCACGGAGGGTCGTCAAAACATTTTTATAATAAACCTGATTGACTGTCTGACC
>Ga0123354_10009289_pt1 | contig 15040 bp, 8 predicted proteins | sample TergutLab28metaG_2_FD_97872 | JGI IMG/M metagenome (GOLD analysis project Ga0123354, IMG submission 97872) | Labiotermes labralis P4 segment gut microbial communities from Petit-Saut dam, French Guiana - Lab288 P4 | ecosystem: Host-associated > Arthropoda: Insects > Digestive system > Gut ...
TCCCCCCCCCGGGGGAGAGAGGGGGGGGGGGTTGTTTTCCCCCCCCCCCCCCCCCGCCGGGCGGAGTTTTTTTTTTTTTTTTTTTCCCCCCCCCCCCCCCCAGGCCCGTTCTACAGTGAACTTTATCTTTACTTTTATTTGATATTAAAATATTTCGAACTATTCCCGCTGTAACAGTGCATTTCCTTGCTTAGTGATGTTATATTTTAACTTCTTTGTTGGCGCCACAGTCCAACTCGGGCCTAGGCTGTCTCACTGTTGAGGTTTCTAAATCAAACACAATTACACACACGGAGGGGCTCCTCTGATCAAATGATAAGCCCCTCACACAGGCCGCTACATACACAACACACAACAAACACATGAGACGAACATCTATGCCGCCAGCGGGATTCGAACCCGCTATCTCAGGTATCAAGTGGCTGCAGACCTACGCCTTAGACCGCATGGCCACCGGGATCGGCTGTTTTTATCTATTACTCTGCCTACCTTATCAGAGGTGACACTGTACTTTGCACAGTAATGACCAATGTTCCCCACTCGGTTAAGCGAAATGTACCGTATACATTGGCCTTATGATAACGTCCCTCGTTTGTTTGTTTTTGTACGGATGCTCTGCTCGTGTATTAGTCTGCATGCAGGCCTAAATAAAAGATAATGGAACTGCATTATTATTATTATTATTATTATTATTTGTTGGTCAAGTTAATGCTATCCTCAGATTGGAGAGCACATAACGAAAGAAGAGATGACAGTACACGCATTCAAAACCTCCGTCCTACATAGAAGCGAGATGCGAACACTGGACAAATAGCCTCCAGTGCCTATGGAATTGGAGGGCTTGTGCTAGTGAAATGAAACAAGCCACTCCAGTTCCAAGTGTGCGGATCGCTGTTCCGTACGGTACAGTCACAGGGGAAAATACACAACTGGCGAAATGACCACGGTCCGGCAGCTTCTCGCCAACATACGAGGTAGAGTCAACTGAAAACCTTAAAAATTAACACACAATTATATTACAATATTTAAGGTTTTCATTTGACACACTATCGTAGCTTGTGATTATAAGCAGAGCGGTGCATATCGTTTCAGATGCACCATTTCATCTCACCACGAAAATGTTTCAATCAATCCCGTGGGAACGGGAGGGCTAATATACAGCCATGAAAGGCTATGTTTTTGGTTACCAGTCGGAGACAGCGAGGGTAAAGGACGCAAAGCGACATAGGCACTGCGTATCTTTGTCTCATCTCATCGACCGTTTTTGTTTATAAAGGAGCCTTTCAGAAGCCGGCGCTACTACCATCATCACATAAATTACAGCAATTACACAACTGTCTCTGCTTTGTCCAACAGATGGAGATATTCGCTGTCCCCAAAATTGCTGAATCAACGTGAGTACTCCGAAACGATAAGAACGACCGCCACTGTATACACCCAATAGCGGAACTACGTATTCTGCATCCACAATTTGGTTCTTAAATTTACCTGAAGGCTCGTTAGTGTGGATGTTTGTTAACATACGTTTTTTGTATAGTACAACAGTGCGACCTTTGGTCACTGGCCCCACAAAAAGTTCTGCGGGCCGCATAAGCCCAGAAACTCAGAGTGTGCATGGAGCGCTTTTAAATCAATAAACAAATTGTGGAAAATTTCATATTAAATTGCAGTAAGAAATATGTGTAAAAGTGCACGTTTTATTTCCAACACTGCCCCAAACTCGAAGTCATGTGTTTTACGCGGATATTCAGACATCCTTTCCTTGCGTATTGGTTCTCCAGGTTACGTCAACGCGCAGAACGGCAGGTGTATAAAAAAAAACCTGATGTACCCATCTTCTACTTTGAACATGGCAGAAGACGGCCCCCAGACATAATGCCACAACCCAGACAGTGTTCACTGTCACCGCTGTGAAAAACACAATATGTCTCTGCCCCCCCCCCCAAAAAAAAATTACTTACTTGTTTAATCGCGAAGCCCTTTGAACGTCCATCTGGAAACAGGAATTAGAGATAGAAAGTCTATCTAGATAACAGCCGCCCTCTTAAATACGCGTAATTATAAAAGAACTTCGCAATCATCTCTTCCTGAACGGCCACAGCTGTACGCAAGTACCAACACCATTTTCCCACTACACTGCAGCAACAAAACAAAGCCCTACCAATGATGGGGACGACAGCTCTCGATACCTTCCTCCCGCGGCCTGCTGTTGTATTCCTCATCTGGCCGCCTCTCGCCTATATCAACCAACTCAAAGCGCTTGTCGCCGGCTAATTTAATGACTATTATACCAATACTCGTGTGAAGACAAAAGCCAGACGACTGGAGGGATATTAGAGCAGGCTGAAGGGGAGAAGCGTGAGAATTCCGAGGTGATATGGACGGGATACAACCATGGGGTTTCTTTCTTATTACAGAAGCAGCAACATGGCGAATACAGATTTACAGACGGAGGCTGGAAAACGACAAACCTGGAAGATAAGCGGATATAATATAGTTTCTAAAACCGGTAGGCTTACTGAAATCTCATGAAAGGCTCTGGGATTGTTCCTAATTCGCCTGGCAGTTGTTCAAATCGACAAATTGTAAAGCAGTCCACTTCCCTATTTAAGAATTTCTGTTACACAGTTACCTTAAAACATGATACACTTACAGCCCTTCACTGGAGGACATCAAAATAATATATATAAGATAATATTATTACATATCCCTTTAAATTCTTTACTTGCCAACCGCTCTACTTTCAACGTTGAAACTAGAAATGACGGTTTGCATATAAATTGAATGCTGGCCTTCAGAGAACCCATGCACAGCGCAACAAGTGGTTCTAAGAGGATGTCATGAATTTTCGACAGTATATGTCACACCACTGTCCTGGGATTCTAGACCTTAAAATGTTTTACTGTATAACTGAGAAGTAGTGAAAGGAACAGAATCAGACGAAAAGTGGCCACATTTTTGTGAAACGTTCGAAAATACAGCAAGTTGGTAGTATCAATTTTGTTGAAAGCAGAAACATTAAGCAACACTGCTTTGGTCCAAATACCGATTCAAATAGAGCAACTGTCCAAATATTCTCCACGCACAACATGTCTTCACATGCTGTGTGATAGTAGGTCCTTCTTTTTCTTAACAAATAAGCGTCAAAGCCGACGCCATTTTCTGAAGTTATGTCCACAGATTCGAGAAACTAGCAGTCGTCACCGGCTGTGTTATTCTGCAAGGAAAAATATGACTGAGCCACGTATTCTTTCCATTATAAATTTCGCGGGTTCCTGTACAATTATCCACAGGCCATTTCAACTTACGCGAATGTCGCTTTAATGTCTTTCAGTAAAATCTGTTTTAAATTTCCTCTTAGTAAAGACCAAAAACAACAAACCTAACAGCGTAACGAAAACTGGATCCAAAACGGGCTAACTTCATGCTATCAAAATTATCATCATTATTTAAATTTCAATAAAAAACAAAAGCAGTGAAACTAAAGAAGTAACACAAACTTCGACTAACGCGACCCCCTAACGGGTACCCAAATATCGCGTTCCTTGCATTTATCTGAAGGCAGAAAACGTAAGGTACAAATGGCTGAACGCTCCAGGCCTTATACCTAGCACTACTGTTTTTGCAAGCATAAAATTACATAATCAATTTAAGAAATTAAGCAGATATGCTATAAGGAAAACCTTAAATGACGGCATGCGTACATGAATATTGATACAAAGCTCTGCCTAGAGAGCTTCACAAAACAAAACAAAACAATTTAAGACAATAGTAAAGCACGATGTGAGGTATAAAATATGTAAATGCACGTTTACCTGCAGGCTGTCTCTCCTCCCCATCTCTGGCAGCTTATTTTAAAAAAAAGAAAGAAAAGCAAAGAAGGGTTATAAAGCGTAGGAATATAAATATACTTAAACTATGTTAGGCATGTAATACACTAAAAGCATTATACAAATGCAGACACTTGCGACAGAACAGTTACAATTAACACAGAGAAGAAAGAGCTATAATTGAATACACACACACATAAAAAGAACAAACACTTCATATGCTGTGTAGAAAAGTCACCATTCCAGAGGGTGGCCAGCACACTCATACCGTCGAAAAGTTACAGAAATGGATGTTCAAGTACCCGAAAATAGACAAACTTTGTCACTAATCCGATTTCTAATTGTAAGCCATACACTGGTCTGTAACACTATTATGCAATAATCCTACGGCCATTTCTGAAGCATCCCGTACTACACAATTCAGGGAGTCTCCTGCACACCAGCATCGCAAATAAAACTGCTATCCTCATTAGGAAGTAAAACCGACAAGCCCACGTTTTGCCTATTCCCGTCTTAGAATCCAAACACATGCCAGGCTTATCCACCACAGTATTATCTTATACATTACTTATTTACTCACTCCATGGAGAAGAGTCCTTCTTCAGAAGCTGACCGGTTCTCAGCTAGTCAAGAAATTTCCTGCGTTTTGTGGAGTCCGAAAATTAATTACCGCTTTTGACGTTTGTGAGACCGTGCATCATTAGAACAACGATATATGCAACCAACAAGATGCAACAAGTTTCGTTTATTGATCTTTTTATTAATCTATTTGAGTCTGCTTTACATGTTTCGGGCGACAACCTCGCCCATCTTCAGGAGCACTTTTGACTGTATATATAGCTTTGGTACAATGCACCGATATTCCTGCCGACCGGTGACAAGGTTGAGATGGAACCTTGTCACGGGTCGGCAGCAATATCGGTGCATTGTACCAAAGCTATACAAACAGTCAAAAGCGCTCCTGAAGATGGGCGAGGTTGTCGCCCGAAACATGTAAAGCAGACTCAAATAGATTAATAAAAAGATCACTAAACGAAAATTGTTGCATCTTGTTGGTTGCTTACATCGTTGTTCATTACCGCGTTCACAAGAGCCAGATCAATCCAATCCATGGCCCCATATCCCACTTCCTGAAGATCTATTTTAATATTATCATCCTATCTACGTCCCGGTCTTCCAAGTGGTCTCTTTCCCTCATGTTTCCCCACCAAAAACCTGTGTACACTTAACCTCTCCCCCATACGTGGTAGTGTCCCGCCAATCTAATCATTCTCGATTTTTTCACTTGAATAATATTTGGTGAGGAGTACAGATCATTAAGCTCCTAATTATGTAGTTTTCTCCACTCCACTGTTATTTCGTCCCCCTTAGGCCAAAATAACCTCCTCAGCACCCTATTCTCAAACACCCTCAGCCTACGTTCCTCCCTCAGTGTGAGCGACCAAGTTAAATCTCACACGTTACAGTCAGCAATTCCATACAAAGCGTTCGGCGGTACATAGAAGAGGCCATGACACAGCGTAGCATTTTACTGTAGAGAATGAGGAAAACCACAGAAAGCATAGGTCAGGATAGTCGTTTTCTGGGCTAGGACTCAAACCAGGACCTTCTCGAAATCTTAGACAGAGCACTAAACATTCATAAAAAGACATGTCAAATGCCCCACTGAACTCCATGGTAGAGTGCCAAGCCAGTCCACCAAACAGAAGGTATCTAATGTCGGGGCGTGTCTTCAGAACTGTAACTACCGGTTTGCAGGTTACTTTCCAATCACTAGTTCTTCATTAGCTGACTTTCCAGAACTTACAAGCAGCTTACAATTCCTTCAGTGCTAGTGTGCGTGCCCGTAATAGGGTCAAGAGAGAATCACAAAGAGGGAAGGACAGACGTTGAATAAGAGGCTCAAAAACAGAAGAAAAAACCGGCAATATTGTGAAGAAAAAAACAGTTCTGAGAATGAGCACAATTAGCGAAAAACCGTAGTCGCTACAGTAACTAGGCTACGCGCTGGACGTTCATGGAATCTCTGTTCGATTTCCAGAAGGAGCAGGAGATTTTTCTCTCCTACAAGTCCTGAGGCCCACCAGCCTCCCATTCAGTAGGCAACACGGGGAGGGGGGGGGGTTTGCGGTTTGTCCCGGGGACAAAGCGGCTGGGCCATGATGCTGACCATTCGCCTTTATGTAGTGACCGGGTTAAGAACGAATGGAGCTAACCTCTATTCCTCCATATCACTTCACCAGTGCAGGGACATCTCTATCATTCTGTACCGCAGTGATGTCAAGTACAGAACCGAACAGAAAACAAAGTAACTGAAACTAAATAAGTACACAGTAATGAGCCGTTAATTTAAGGAGCACATAATGGAAATAAAGCACCTAAATCCCTTTTATCCCGCTTCTTCCAGGCCTAATTAATAGTAATATTCTTATAATAAAACCAACTAGATGCACTAATTTCTCAAATTTATTTTTGGAATAAAAGTACATGTTTCTGATAGTTCCGTCCTGATCCTGGTCGCAAGCTGTCAGCAAAACCTGTATGACATATACCATTGCTGTGTGTACAGTGAAGAAATCCTGATGATGGACACAGGAACTGTCCGAAACATGTAAAGTTTTATTCCAAAAATAAGTTTGAGAAATTAGTGCATCTAGTTGGTTTTATTATAAGAATTTGTCACGATGCACGGTCATCTGAACGTCATAATAGTAATATAAAATACGAGTAATACGAGATTCCTTGAAGTTACGGAAACATTCAGGTACATAATACAATATTAAAGTAGGCCTAAGGTACGAACACATGGCGGCAAAGAAAAGCCAATTACGGTTAGGCAATACAAAGGTAACACACTATGACACAAATAAAAATACTGAAACATACAAATTCTAAATCCCTTGTGCACCATCCAACGGAATTGCGAAAGATCATCATCCTGAATACTCGGTATCTGATAGCTATGTTAGTCTGTGTTCCGATCTCCACATTGGCGTCCCTAGTCACATCCACCCTATGAGTTCCGAGAGTCGTTCGGCCTGCAATGATTATTGCCGAAAAATTCAATACAACATTTTCTTGTTCAAAGTCAGACACACCCGTCCTGTTTTCGTACAATTAGTTAATAAGTAAAAACCGTTAACACAGCTTTATTTTGGTAAATTCTATAGCAACATGTTCGACATGAAGGGGCATCTTCCGGCTAATACTTCACAAAACAATGAACGAAATATAAAATTGCATTTGCTAAAAATCAGATAACATTTGTTACAGTTATGTAATGCTCATGTATTAGGCATGTTGCTTCTGCCATTAATTAAAATTAAGGTTAATATAAATACAGTCAACTGATGGAAGGTGGTGTGTTGATGTACGCAGTTAGACGGAGCAAAGTAGACTATTCTTTTGTTTATATCTTACTATAAACATGTCCCCAAGGTTCGTTGCTGAAATGCTATATATGCAATAAGATTTAAGATTTTCTAACTGGAACGATAACTTGTTGTTTCTCCTTTGTACGTAACACAGTTTTTCAGAAGAGGCTACGTAATTTTAAGCTCAGGTAGGTACCGTTCATGACAGAAACACCCTGTATTAAATATAGAACACAACGTAACTGTGAAAACATACCTTATTTTAGCAATGCAATTGTATACCTTTTTAGGTTTGTTATCAAGTATCAGCCTGATGATGACCCTTTATGGTCGAAACACGTTTCTGTATAAATTACCAAAAATAATTCTTTTATAGGGGCCATCCCGTTTTGTAGTAGTAAATATATGTATATTACCGTCTAAAACACAACGTATGTATATCAACACGGTGATGAAATATCAATTACATCGGCCCTGATGTAATTGATATTTCATCACTGTGTTGATGTACACACACGTGTGTTGTGTTTTAGACGGTAGTATACATATATTTACCAAAAATAAAGTTGTGTTAACGGTTTCACTAACTAAAAAAGGCAAACAATTGGCACAATGAGCCTGACAGTCGGTTCCAATACGCTAAACTCGTGTATAAGTAACTTGTTACTAACTTCAGCTCACTCGCATTCTCAGTCCCCTTACGACAACCCACCAAGGTCCTCTACCTGAGCAATAATATAAACAGCCGACTAGATGCAACGATAATAATTTTATCAATAATTTCAATCAGATCAACATGTTTCGGGAGATAATTTCGCCCATCCTCAGGAGCACTAGACTGTGTGTCTTGTGGTATAAAGCACCGACGATGCTGCCCGCAGGAAGCATCGTCGGTGCTTTATACCACAAGCTGTAAACACAGTCCAGTGCTCCTGAGGATGGGCGAAATTATCTCCCGAAACATGTTGATCTGATTGAAATTATTGATAAAATTATTATCGTTGCATCTAGTCGGCTATTTATATTATTGTATCGATGATGCACGGCCACACAAACATCAAGCATCCATCTGTGTTGTGTCTGACTGCGCCAAGCTTGCTTCTAGGGAAAATTCTGTTCATTTGCCGTGAATGGGTTTAGTTACCGGTTCGGTCTAACCGGTTTTAGGGTAGTGCATGGTTTTTTGTCGGTGGAGGATTTAGCGGAGCTGGAGGACGGGCCTAATTGGTGTGGTGAAGTGGTGAGGGGTCTGTGTGTATTTACTTGGAACTTCAGTGTGACAAACCCAACTGTACATAACAGAGAAAGACAGGCGGACAAAGTCAAACATGCCGTCCCAGCATTAGTGACTCGCTCCTTGCATAGCGTTTGAAAATTCCACCAGCCAAAAACCACGCATTCCATTATACAACCGACTGCAGCACATCCTTGGTCGTAAGCTGACGTGACTGTAAGATCTAGCTGTCAAATTTCCGTAAAATAAAATACTGGGCCTCACGTCCCTTATTTACGGCGGCGTTAGAACCAAAAAACTTTCGACAAGAAACTATTTAAATGTGAGATTTTCGGTTCTCAAAGCGGCACTGCTGAAGATTCACGTCTTCTGCGATGTGACGATGTGCCGAATGGTAAACAGAGCTCAATAACTAAATTTCCATACAACCCACAGCAATAGATGGGATGAAAACAAATCGTGATACAGCGTTGTCGATATTTTTACAGATAATTTACGGTCAGTATAGGTCTACTCCCGGTGTAACAACTCGCTACGGGTTGGAGAGTCCAGGGTTCGAACTCCGGTTGTGGTAAGAGATTTTTCCTTCGCACCCGTCCAGACCGGCCCTGGAGCCCACACCGCCTCCTGTACAATTCATTCCGGGGTTCTTTCCGGGGTGTAAAGCGGTCGGGGCAGAGCTGTGAACATCCGCCCCCAAATGGGAAAATCTTCACATTTACTGGCGGTTTTACCACTGATGGACTCACTTTACAGAAATTTAACGACACCCACAGGATATTAACTTGCCTTGTCCGCCAACGTATTGTGGTTCTAAATGTCCTGACAGTCTAGTGTCGTCTTTGGGCTTATGCTCTTGGGAGCTGTATAGGAAAGACTGTCTGAATGAGAACGAAAAAGAACGATAAGGCATACTGCGGAATAGGCCCCAAAGCAAGTTTTCTTTCCATCTTACTAAGCACAGAAACGTAGCAGCCAGATTGTCTTCCTCGATGTGATGCCTGGCAGATGTTTACCATCATTTTTGAAAAAACTTCCGCCTCCGTATCTACCCAAACCAAACATTTCTTCCAAATTATTGGTACCCACCTACCGAATCACATGATTTACTTCACGGAAGATAACAATACGTTCGCATACCTTTGTGAGAACCTCAAATTCCACATCGATAAAGATACTAACTCTGACGCCTGCATGGCCTAATGTAGACTAACTGAAAGGGATTTCAGGTAAAAAATCTCCAGTCAGTCAATAATATTTTCGTTTAATGGTTTTGAACATATCGGTTCTAATACCACGCAGCTGATTCAGTTATTTACAAAGCCTGCAGGTATTAATAAGCAAATCAATGAACAAATTCACCAATTTGCCAAACACAAAGCGATCTACTGGAATAGTTTCCATCATATAAGTAAACCCTACAGGCCAGTTGAAGGTTATTTCTAGGCAGCTGCATGGGGCTTCAAAATGCGTGGGTGCCCAACTACTATCCATAAGCAGTCCCCAAATGTAATTTCGTATTAGCCCCAGAAATGTCTCAAACCGGCTCTGATAATTTTCGCACTTATTATTGTTTTGGCAATAAAATAACCTGAGACATCTGCCCCAACAGCTACATACGGCAGGTACTGTGTACCGCTGACCCTGCATGCCACTGAATATCACTGCTCAAGCCGCGGCCAGAAGCATTTGCCACTGAAAGGCAAACTGAACACAAATTTACGACCAGACAACACTATTACTTGTAGGGAGGCCGGAACAGGCAGTGTTGCGTTTTTAAATTCAATGCAGTGCAAGAATGTACCTCAGTCATATTACATAAGGCATGCCTTCTTATTACATGAAAGAGTATAGAAGCTTTAGTAAAGTTATTTGAAAAGACCGAAACCTTGGGAGGCTCTATGTACAACGTAACACGAGTAATTTATGCTTCACCCAGCAGCGATATGCATATGTGTGTGCACATACTGATTGGAACGGTGACTTATTCTCGAATATCTTGATGGGGGGAAAAAAAACTCATGTATTCGTAAAAATGTGTGAACTGCTGTTCAACGTTTATGTTCACATTATCGTCACTTCTATGAAATATTAACCTGTTTAAACCTAGCCGTTAATTTACGTACCGCAAAATTTAACATTAAAAAATCCATATTCTGCCTACAGAGTGTATTTAGTATGTTTACCAAAACAAACAACAATTATCGCTGTACAACGTTAACTGATTAGTTGTCATAAAATAGAAGTGTGTTTAGTGTGCGGTATGCCCTGAATCTTTAAGTACAAATCAGGTAAATTTTAGCCTTTAAAGGCTAATAAATGCAAATAATTGTTATTCCTTGTTTTGGTCTCTCATTCTGAGATAATCTTCCAATGATTAAAGGAAGAGAAAACAAAATGCTGAGAAGATGTGACTTGTGGAATAACAAGTAGCCATAATTACATAATGAAGGCCCCATAATCTGCACTTTCTGTCTGGGACTGTAAATCGAAGACGTCGGTGGGCGGGGGACAAACCCCAGAAGTGAAAAATAAACAGGGCTACAAAATTTTGGCGCAGAATTATATGCAGTTGGGGCATTTGGAATACGAAAGAAAAGTTGAAAGGAGCAACTCTAATCCGCTGGGAACTAATGAAGGAAAGTGAACTGGATCATGGCTGGAGAGGATCCAAGGGCAGCTTTGCGGCAAGGAGTACAATATTTAGGGGGGGGGGGCGGAAAGAGGAAAAATTTCTTGAATAGTCGTGTCAACAGCACTTCAGGCAGATGTAAAGGGGAACAGAGATGAATCTGTTGACTTTCTCGACCTTCGCACTGCTAAGAGGCGTGTGATCAAATTCACGTTCCGGCCAGCTTAATCTCGGACAGTATGCCGCCACTGGATACCCCTTACAGCAGAAACGGACTCGGTGACCACAGAAAGACACCCTTCCTTTACTGGGAAAAGAAATCCAATCGCATTCCTCGCAACTCGTTTTCTTTACTGAGACATCCCCGTTCTATTGCGCCAGTCGATTTGTAAGACGGTACAGTACATATGACTATGGTAAAAAAAAAAGGCCCATATGTACTAAAAACGGGTAGTCTCATTTGTGTGGGAAAAGGCAGTAGTGTAAAGTCTGATATCGCACAGAAACTGGCTGATCTGTCTTCAAGACGTTACTATGTGCAATACAGGAGTCCCGAGCCAAACATTTTCGTCTTACAAAATTCTGTACACACAAATTCAGCTATTACCCGCCTAACACTTAATATTTCGCCCACACAGATGCCAAAGTATTGGCACTAAAAGATCTACCGTTTGGTGCGGGAAAGTTCTCCGTCAGCGGTCTGCTGCACTCGCTTGGTAAAGGCGCCTTCGACACCGTCAACATCATCTCACTTAGCGTTTACCCTCATGGAAGACCGCTACCAATAAACATGGCAGCGCACTCTTTCAGGTAAATAATAATAGAAGCTATCAGTAGCTCATTTCAAGTGAAGTGTTTCGTTTCATTATGACAATAATGCGTTTTAGTCAATATGTTTATGTAAAATTATATCTAGTTGGTTTTATTATAAGAATTCATCACGATGCACGGTCACCAGAACACACACAAAAAATTGTGTATGACTACATCATTTTATAATTTTACATAAACATATTGATCATCTAACACACAACGGGGATGCCTCGCTTTAAAAAATGCATTTTAGTATTACTCATTCCTAACGCAATACAGTTAAGCTTACTTATAGACGAAGTGAGAACTTAACCGCCCCCCCCCCCTCCCAAGGAAAATCGACTTTGTAACTCTGGGCTACACTGTACTGAAATCGCGTGCAGAATTACTGAAATGTGTCTGGCCGACTCCATTCATAGCGGAGAAATCAACACTTCAGAGAAGTTCTGCGCAAAGTATGAGTTTGAAAACACGTCTGGAGTGCACACCGAGACGCGTAATAGTGAAAACTTACTGACGACTGCCAGATTCACATTAGGTAATGCGCGACTCATTTACAACCACACAGTTTGTACTTTAACCTTTTTAAATTACATAAGCTGGGGTAGAGGATCATGAATCCCTTCTGACGCACAACAGACGGTACACTGAAATATCACAAAACTTCACTTACGTTTCATCTGTATAAAGTTCAGCTGTTCGATTGCCCTCAAGACTGACTTGTCCTCCAGCGTGAGATCGAATTCATGTGATATTCTCGGTGACGTGACAACGTCCTTGTGCCAGGTGATATCCGCATTAGCGACCCTCGTTATGAGCATGGAGCCAACCTGTCAACAGAGTACATTAACACTAAGGGAACACAAATTCCAGGATATGCTGGAGATTACCAACCCAGCACTACATACAAAAACAACTTCACGCCCTGCTCGTTAAAAAAGAACACCTCCACGGATCGGGAGTCCTTCTGCGCAAGTTGATAAATCCCCGCACATGAAAGTTCATAATCGTGTTCAGAGCAGCCCCCCCCCCACCCCTCACCGTTTGAACTTTCTTCTTAGCTAGTTGAATCCACCAAACATTTTCATACCCTGTTTCTTCATCACCCAAGTTACCTCTTCTGTCGGGTTTTCTGATTAAAATCGTATTAGCATTTCTCATATCTTCTGTGCGCACTAATTGTTCCATGACTTGATCATCCTAAGAACATTCAGCAAAGAGCAAACCATGCAGCCGCTCACCATGCAAACTGTCCCATCCTACTGTTATTTCCCTTCTCCTAACTACAATTCTTCTCCTTACCAAATTAACCTCAAACACCAGCAATTTATGTTTCTTAAGATGACAGACTTTATTTCATAATTATACAAAACAACGTGTAGAACTGAACAATTATGCTGCATAATACGCAGAAAACAGATTTTGAATTAGATGGCTACAAGCATACTCAGAATTTAACCCCCTCCTAATTTCTTGGCAGTATAATTTTTGTTTGCCTCTTATTTCAACTCTGCAGCAGTTTCGATGGCTGCATTACCTAGCTCATTACACGATTACATCATCCATTCTAGTGGCAGACAACCAGAGATGCTTCGTCTGCTCGGAGTTTATCTCTAGACCAACTTCCCTACTCACTTTTAACACAGTTTGTATTTTTTTTTACTGTTTTTCACATTTTCGCTCTGTAGCAGTATCAATACGTCATCAACACCGACCAGAAACTGAGGTGTTCCATTCAACTTCAATACCTCCTAATTTTCTTGGGCCTTCCTAATGAGTCGTGAAGAGACGGTGATAAAACATCATCTTGTTTCAGATCACTCTGAACAGAAAAAAGCAGCACATAGGCTCTTACCTATGTGACTTCACCAAAGGTTTCATTTACACGTATTTAATTCAGTGCAAACAGGTAAACGTTACGGTGTCCCTGTGCGTGACATAAAGGCGTATAGGGGACTGGAGGCAGAGCTTATCTTACTCTTAAACTTGGGACCATTTGGAGATGGTAGCTTGACTCCCCTGCCTCTTTACCGCTGGGGGATAACCCCAAACACCCCTTGAATAAAATCCTGGGTGAAGCCCAGAGCCGATCTGGAAGCTTCGTTGAAGAAAAACATATTTTCCCCTGCCTGGATTCGAACCATGGATCCTCGGACGTTTCGCCCGTAAGGTAATCACTATACAGACTGCGCTGCTCTGGGCCACATATCCCAGGTCACCGTATATAATACAGCCTATGTGTTGTTACATCGCAATTTCATTTCAGCATAGCCCTGGTGTAGAATCCGAAATGGCGGTGTCGAGTGGTGAAGCTAACACCAACAATGTTATGAAATGTGAACGCACAATGACATGAGACGGGCACAGAAATGGAGAGCGCACTATGTTAATACGCTTAAATTAATCCCGATTATAACTGGCACGGCTGAGTATACACAAAAATATTAGCAATCGGGACTTGATCCAAGGTTATCAGAAAAACAAAGCCGTAACGACGAATCCTACGCGACAGATAAAGAGTGTCAATTTGTAATTCACTAAAGGAGCGGTGTGTGTGCAGAAAAACAAGGGAAAGTTATGTACTCTATATTTGTCGCAAATTACGTTTCCCCAAGTTGTCTGTATCTAACTTCCACAACGTCCGGAACAAGATTCCACGCGTAGCATATAATTGAAAACAAGCAGTCTCTTATTATTCTTCTGGTCATCTGGTTCCATGCTGTTCCTTCCCCAGTATTACAAGTATTTTTCCCCATTAATAAGAATTTACACAGACTGGAAATGCAGAACTGTCATTAATATGGCAATATAATAATAATAATAATAATAATAATATTAATACAAAGAAGAAGAAGAAAAAAAACCTGTCTGGCTTCTTTCCGTGAGACTTGCCAGTGGTTAGAATTTCCCCTGAATGGGTTACGGGCCCAGAGCAGGGCAAGTTCAGTGGTAGGATTGCTACCTTTAGCCTCTGGACCAGTGAGAACTAAAATTGTAATAGATAATAAAATTATAGAACAAGTAAATTTGTTTAACTATTTAGGAAATATGATATCTTATGAAGGAGAACTGGACATTGATAACAAATTAAATAACTTTTTGAAAATTACAGGTATTTTAAATAATGTGTTTAGACCACAAAAACCCCTTAAGAAAA
>Ga0123354_10009291_pt1 | contig 15039 bp, 4 predicted proteins | sample TergutLab28metaG_2_FD_97872 | JGI IMG/M metagenome (GOLD analysis project Ga0123354, IMG submission 97872) | Labiotermes labralis P4 segment gut microbial communities from Petit-Saut dam, French Guiana - Lab288 P4 | ecosystem: Host-associated > Arthropoda: Insects > Digestive system > Gut ...
CACACCGAAACTCCAACACACATCGAAACAAGAACACACGACCAATGTGGTGATACAATAGAAATGTCGCAGGCTCCTGATGTTGGATGTATTAATGTCCGAAACATGTTGAGCATAGAAGAAATGAAATAAAACCTTATTTATTTTACGTGTACAAATAACAGACATATACAAAAATTCCGTGGTGGTTCAAAGCTTTAAATGAATTAGCAGAGGTCATTAATTCTGCATGTTTTGAATAAAGTATGAGACTCATAATAACGTAATATTCGTTGTTCTCATATGAGTACCTCACATATCGAGCGTAATATTCGCTCTCTTCATTCGATTAAAGCCGTACGTGTGTAATGCATAAAGTTTTCCACTTCATTTTGCTGCTACATTACGCTACATTCATGTACACATGTGTTACAATCAGCACCATAACGTCTACACAAACTCCCAAACTCTGGGGTTTTACAACGCAAACACATAATTATTCGGACGACCTTATCTCACGTACAGAGTCATAAAACTTTTTCCTTCCAATCTGAGAGGACATTCAGTACACTTTTATCGTTTCCTACTGGATACAACTTTAATCCACCAAATACGCAGTCTGTATACGTAAATTTATATCTTCAAATTACACATACCGTTGAAGTAAACGTATCTTGTATTGAACTCACGAAACTCTATTTCAAAATGGCCTAGATATATTAGGGGGCGAGTTAGCTCATTATAGTGGCTGGACGAGCGGAAAATTGCTGATCCTTTTCTGCCAGGGGCAGAGATTTTTCTTCTATACAACATCTAGAATGATCGGTATTGTTTTTATTGAGCCAGGTATTGTTTTCTCTGAGTTATGAAATGAAAGCTTAAATAAACTCGATAACTCGATGCTTCACATTATTTAAAAACAATGCAGTACCTGCTTAGTAATGAATATAGAATTTGTGGATTTACATTTCTCCAAATAACATTGCCCGGTTGGTCTGCATAATTGTGATGCACTGTTTTTAATGTTATGTAGGGAATGAATTCTTTTATATTGTTTCGGAAAAGTTCTTGTTTCGAGAAATCAACCGCTGTCACGGGATGTTCTGTGAGGATGTCGGGGACCATCATTCTTTCTTAATATTCGACATTACAGAAAACTGTAGAGTTAGCTGCACACGACGGCCGGTTTAACTCAGGAAGAAATGCACCTGGTGTCCAACGGATGTGAGTCTGGGTGACCCCCAGACTGATCTACACGTTGTAGGGAAAAGAAAAACCTCTGGCCACGGCATGCATGAATCATTTATTCGCCTGCCCTCCAGACCATAGTTTAGTCTGGGGACTGAGCTAACAAAAAACCAAAGAACGGCAGAACAATAAAGGAAAGAAAAACAAAATCTATAAACGAAAAAGAAAGGAAACTCAAACGCAACCAAAACGAGCCAACAAATATAACTACCTATTTACCTACCATCCATCCAACCAATTAACAAACCTACCAATTAAACAATAAGCCACCCAATGAAACAACAATCCAAATGACAAAAAAAGCATATTAAACTCCACCAGCAAACAAACAAAAACAAACTATAAACTTACCAAGCAACCAACCGACAGAAGAAATGTTACGGGAAATGCCATCCAAGAAAAATTTTTCTGCCCTGAAGTGTGAGTCATTCATAACCCTGTTCTGTTCCGTACCGATTCAAACACTTAAATCAGTCGGCTGCTACAGCGCTCTGGATTTTGCTACACAGAATTTCCATGCGTTTGAATATGCACGTGCCTTGAACTGAATTCATATTACGCTGTTTTCTGTCGATGTCTCGCCCCTTCTCCCCTGTGGCGGTCACTATGACATCTGTCCCTGGATCGACCAGATCAGTATGCTTTTACGTAAGGCAGGAAGCAATGACGTGTTGTTATGTGGATTAATCGCACAACTCTTCTTCCACCTGCACCTTTCCATCCCTGCAGCTCGCTTAACAGCACAGGTTGCTGACTTGTAGTGGAAAGATTGTGCTGTGATCGCTTCTAATTCAGTCAATTAAAACCTCTCTCTGCCTGGAAACTCCCATTCTTTATTTCCTTCGCTTCATCAAACATTACTTCATTCGTGAAATTTTATTCTTTCATTCCTTGCATGTTTTTGTTACTTCCTTCTTTTTTTCCTCCTACTCTCTCAAATTCGAAACTTTCATCTTCATATCTTTCTGCACGTTCTATTTCTTCTCATATTTTTGTATTTCATCCACTTATATTTTGTTTCTTTTTCGTTTTGTTCCATCTCGTTACTCTGTTCTTTCTCTTGTATACATAAACTTTCCAGATTTTATATTTTCATGTCCATAATTCTAATTAATTCCATTGTTCTCTTGTTCATTTACTTACACAGACGTTGTCCCTGAAGGCCGAGATGTTTGCAAATGAAATACTTTTGCAATACAATAATACACCTACCACATATTTTTGTAGACAAATTTTTGTATCGATAAAAAAATCCAAACTCTTGTTGGACATGAACACGTAAACATACGAGCTCCCAACGGACGTAACAAATTGTGTAAATTATATCGTTCTGTGGAGCATAATTTAGTCTTGTTTCTTGAATAAATATAAATTTGTTTTCGATATTTCTTTAATTATGGGTGTACTATGGGCAGCACAATCACAGGCGTCTGCCCTGGCTACAGACGCCTGGTCGGCGTGAATCTCGTGCAAGAACAAAAATTCTGCCCCATCCAGGAATCGACAGCCGGCCCTCTAGTCACGTCATTAAATGGTGCATTCTGGATCACTTAACGTTTATTTAACATACAAGTATTTGTTCTGGGATTGGTGAATTGAAAGTTTCATAAACTGGCTAGTAACGTGAAACAGGGAATTAGAAAGAGGCAAAAAGGAAAAGGTAGAAGTAGAAGTAGAAGAAAAAGGAAACGGCGACAGGAGTCATTGAAAGAATAGAAAAATTTGGGGAGTAAAGGAAAGTGAAAAAAGGAAGGTAGATTAGTTTTAAAAATTTACAGGGTGGAAACTAGGGAAAATTGTGACAAGATTGTGTAAATCTAGAGAAACTATCAGAAGGAAAAATATAAAAAACAGATAGGAGGAATAAGTATGGAACGAAAGAAGGGAGGAAATGTGGAACGTAAGAACAAGAACTGTACGGAGACATTCAGACAGAAGGACAAGCATAGGAAGATAATTTATAAGAAGATGGGCAAAAGGTGAATAATAATAATAATAATAATAAGAAGAAGAAGAAGAAGAAGAAGGTGGAGGAGGAGGGGGAGAAATAGTAGAAGTAGAAATATGAACAGTCAGAAAGGAAGAATGTTAAGAGCTATGATACAATATAATCAGCAGTAACTAACTGTCCTTGGATACAGAACAGCCCCATCAGGACTGTCGTTTCCTTAGTTTGCTGTACCTCGTCAAACTATATAGGCCTAATTACGATAAAGCGATCTTGTTATGATCTTCATTACCGTAGTAACCTGCTCGCTCGCAGCTGTATTAAAAATACCTCTGCTTACTGCGTGTACCTGGTTACATATTTCGGCAAAATCTGCAGGCAGTCACCAAACCATTACATAAGTCGAAGGCGCAGTCAGCTTATTTCATAAACCGGCCCACATTTTTTGTGCTACCTTTAACAGGTCCGACCCTTATTACTTCAGATTGCCGTATCTCTCTGAATACAGCATTAAAGCAATATATATTCATGCACAATAGCTTAAGAAGTACATCCGCCTTCACTTCATACAAGATACATAAGATGACGGCATACAACCCGTGCCGAAACACGTGGCCAGCTATAAGATGTTTCTTTTTTGTTGAAGAAATAACAGGGAGCTTGCTGTTTGCTATAGGACGTACATTGAAGTCAGAACGCAAACTTCTCTGGTTACTCGTAGCTGATTTAACTTAAAACGGAACATTCGAATGGCTTCGACTCGTGCTTCTCTTGTGTTAGGAAAGGAATGGGAAATGTAATGCGTGTCTTTAGTATATAAGGAATAATCCATTTCCACGAAATTTTCGAGTGACGTTGTCGCAGGAATTACGTGGCAATTCTTCGTTATAATGAAGCTTCTTTTGAGTGCCAGTGTGTGTAGGCATAAGCCGTAACAATATTTTGCTTAGAAAGTCAAGAAAGAACTGTATTCAGACAATGTTCTTGGGGATAAAAGTGCCATGTACATTAGGGTGACCTTAAACTGAGGGTACATGATTATAATGAGACTATTCAATTTGGTTGTATCTTGTAATGTGTTTGTTTGGACTTGGACTGTGTTTGTTTTAACTTGTTTTTTAATGTGTGGTTGTGTGTATGTGTGGGTTTTGTAATGTGTGGGTCTGTGTATGTGTGGGTGTTTTGGTAATACGTAAACATATACTTGTATTTACTGTGTTTTACATTTTTGTATTGTTTTGTTTATGTATGTTTATTATTATTTTTTGTACTAGTGTAAGGACTACTGCCACCGAGTGGCAACTCAATTGCATTTAGTAGTAGTAGTAGTAGTAGTAGTAGTAATAGTAATTTGTCTTTGTTTAATTTAACCACGCCATCATTATCAAAATTTGCCCATCGTCAAATGACATTGGATGGGGTTTGAAGGACAAATCTCGACAGCTGACAGCAGAAGCTGACAAATTACCTATGAATCCCAATTATTAAAATCGGAGGCATGAACACCGCAAATACATTCCTAGAAGACTAACGCTACACCAAACCGTTCGGTTCTATTCATTTTAAACACTGATATATTCCTGCATATCTTCTAAACAAAACTGGAGAAACAGAATGAAAATGTGGTATTTATTATATTTGAATTGGCCGCACTTCGTTAATTGGACTATGTGAGTATATATGTAATACTTTTTTTGTCACTTAACAATGTGCAGCAAATGTGCAACTCTGGCTGCGTCGATTCCAAGAAGGCGTCCAGCACGTAAATCCGACACTGAAATCGGGAACGTACTTTCCACCCGCCGGTCAAATACTCTCACCCAATCCGCCGACAAATGTGGTCACGTGATACCTTTTGAGTAAGATACACGAAAATACAACAATATTAGCACGGCATACAACGTACCAGTTTTCTTATTTTGTTACTTAATACGTTACAATTTACAAACAACCATTCGAAGAAGGAAAATTAAAAAGATACAACGCCAGGCCCAGTACAATACGTGTATTTATCAGAAGAACTACACTACGAACCCTCACTACAACAGACGACAGCCTTCAGTTAACAGTAATCCTCATACATAATGAATTTTTAAGAATATTATATTTTATATTCTATATTTTTTTGAACACAGGCATCACGATGTGCTCACAAACGTAATATAATATTAAATAGTGCACGTCAGCACAACTACTTTATTACACAAGGTAATTACATAGGCTACATGTTTCGACTATTGTTCAGTCATCTTCAGACCTATTTTGTCAATTGAGTCACAAGATGCTATGCACACATAGGGATCCCATCGTGTTTACATTCATGGAATACATAAAAATTAAATCACTTGTCTCACAGGTGTGACATGCAAATTGTGTTTACATCAGTCGGATACATAAAATTGGATCACTTGTCTCGAAAAATATGTTATACAAATTGTGTAATAAAAAGTTAAAATACGTAAAATATATTCTAAACGTTTTTTATATTGTATATTTTAACATTATAAGAAAACAGTGACTATATAAATAAGAGACCCCTTACATTTTATCTTGTTGTATCTTCCCTTATATGTTTTGTCCCTGGGGCCCACCCAGCCTCATGTAAAATGGGTACCGGGTCTTTCCCGGGGTAAGGTGCGGCCGGGGCGTGTTGCTGACCACTCACCCCCTTCTAGGGCCGCGGTCATGGAAGAGTAGAGCTATAACTCTATCCACCCTCTGAGCCACACCGGGCCTGTAACGGGATCACTTTACCTTTACCTAAGTTTTCGTAATGACATGCCTGATGATGGACTGAGAAAGGGCCGAAACATGTAGCATATTTGTACAGGCGCAACTCGATTTTAAATACATTTGTGTTGTGTTCGATAGAATAAGTGGAGTTTGTATTGTGTTTCCCTAGTTTACGCCACAAGACAAAATTGGAATTTTCAAGTTACCAATTTTTGTCTGTGCGCATACAGAAATGGGTACCAAGGACTTTCTTCAGGGGTAAAGTGCGATCGACTCGTAGAGCTGACGACTTTGCCGCCTTAGTTTTGCCTAATGTCTCAGGATGGAAGACAAATATTTCATCGCCCCTCTCAGTCTTCGTCATTTGTTAGGGGAAAGTTTTAACTTTACCTTTACCTTTACTACAGTAGAAACATCAAATTAAGCTATGCACTCTTCCTGTCATATTCTTTCAGTTCATTTTGCAATTATCATCCTATCATCCGAAGATAAATTATGATTACTAGACTACAATAGTAAATAAATAATACACATAATGCTATTTCGATTATATTTCCTTACTTTATTTAATAACGTAATGCCAATAACAACTGGACATTGAATTCTTCAAAAATTGCTGTTTGAATGTAAGTCAATACGAAAAAATACGAATTTTGACTTTGAAAGGTTTAATGTATGATTTTTAAAAATCCTACATAATAATATATAAAAGTTAACCGTAAAGTGACCCCGTTACAGGCCCGGTGTGACCCAGCGGGTGGGCAGAGGTATAGCTGTACTCTTCCATGGCCGTGGCACTAGAAGGGGGTGAGGAGTCAGCAGCACGCCCCGGCCGCACTTTAACCCGGGAAAGACCCGGTACCCATTTTACAGGAGGCTGGGTGGGCCCCAGGGCCGGTCTAGTCGGGCGGAAAATCTCGTCCCCATTGGGATTCGATCCCGGACCGTCCAGCCCGTAGTCAGTCGCTATACCAACTGAGCTACCCGGCCCACAACATTATATATATATATATATATCGCTTTAACGGCGACGGCTACCTCCGTTGTGGTAAGAACACTGACCACATTCCACAATGCTTCTGAGTATTTATGAATGAAGGCTATCTTAAGAGTGTTTCTCTAACCACGACATGACGAATGGACACGACTCCTCTAGATACGAAGGGCAGCTGCTAATGTACTGAATAATAACTAAAGAACGGCCCACTTGGTGTGATTGGACACGCGAACAAAATTTCCACAACAAAAATCATGTTACTGGAAGTACACAGGTCCTCATACTTGGAGTGGTTCTCTAAAACAAAATCATAGGAAATGGTAGACGAAACTTGAAAGTTGTAATTTCAGGTATTTATATATATCAGGCTAATTTGAAACAGCTGCAAAAGGATTAGAAAAATATAGATTACAGTAAGTTCAAGAGGTGAGATAGGAAACGTTGGCACTCAACCAGCATGGGATTATACCTTTTTTTAAAAGGGAATAAATAAGATTAGAGACAGGCTTCCTGTATACATGTAAGAAAAAAGCCAGCTATTAGGAAAGGAGATGCTATCATTGACAGGATACTATACAGGGATGAACAGTGCCAATAGTGTGCAGGTGTGATTGTATTGCCCTAAAAGCGTAATAATACAACAGTTTCTATAAAGAATTGGAGAACTTATCCGATAAATTCTTCACTTAACCGCAAATAGTTCTCCATGAACATTTCAACATGAAGCCAGTGGAGGAGCTATGTTTAAATCGGCAGTTCAGAACAAGAATGTTTGTAAAGACAACAACGACATTGGTGTACTGAAATTTGTACCATCACAAAATCTAGCTGTCAAGCACAATGTTCCTGCACTCAAATATTCATGTAGACATTTGAATCTGCCCTCACTGGAATAACAAAAACCAGGTTTGCCCCACATTAATGGAAGAGAGATGACATTCTGGAACGTTCGATATTAAAAAATTCAGAATATAGGAATGTCATACTGATAATTATTTGGTAGTTGCAAAATTTACGGAAAGCCTGTTAGTACATAAAAGGAACATAATAAATTTATACCGTAGGTCATGATCTCAAGAACCCCAAATATGTGGCAGTTAAAGAAATATAAGTTTAAAATTTCAAAGTATTTCGTAGCACTGAAAAACTCTGGTGACATCAGGGAAATCAGTAAGGCATCGTAAAATATCAGAGTCTAATTATCAATATTTTAAGAACTGCAGCCAAATTAATAGACATAAGCTGAACAATTTCAACATGAAACTTTTAGATATTTCAGAAAGGAGAGAGGGATGAACAGAAAGGTAAAATAAATGAAACGACGAATCAGAACAAGAGTAATATAGGCTTGAATAGAGGCCTAATTATTTTAAGTACAATTATCAGTCCATAATAAACTTAATAAAAATTAGGGAGTTAGCCACTCGTAGTTTCACATAGTATTTTTAAAAGTCAGAAGTATCACTCAGAACAATAATTGAATGTGCTCGATATTACTTGTATTACGCAAATTTAACAATATGCAATGGAGCCACTAAGACATCTGAGGTCGAGTTTACTCTTGAAGGGTTAAAAATATAGAAAAAGAACAAATATTGTAAAGTTAGTGCAGAACTTATCAAATCAGGAGGAAAATTACGCTCTTAAATACAACTTATTTATTTACTTCAAATAAAAATTACCCAACATTGTAAAAAATCTGTTGCTCTTTCTAGAAGGGCGAATAAAATGACAAGTGTATTGTACCTCGTACAAGACATATCAGTGTTATCAGGTATTTAAATAATCTGTCAAATTTAAATATTTCCTTAGACGAATTTATAAGCAAACCTGAATGTGGCTAACCATATAATTGGTCAACAATTCATCAGATATTCTTCTTCGAATGCTTGAGATAAAACGAGAATGGAATAGGTTTGTACATCAACGTGAAACAGACTTCAAGAAAGTCTAAGGTACAGTCAAAAGAAGATTGGGTAAATATTTGACCGAGTTTGATCTATCTACGAAATACGTTAGGTACATTAAGACGAATTTATACGAAACCCAAAATAGATTTCGGATAGGCAAAATTTGGCTCATGCATTGCCTATTCAAAGTAGTCTGAAACAGGAGACACTTCGTGATAATTAATTTGAAATTTGGCTCAGTTCACTGGGCGAAAGAATAAATGCTTTCAAAATAAAAACCTTTTTAGTCGCTAATGTGAAAGTTGGTCTAGAAGCAGATATTGAGAAAACTTGGTATATGTTCATGTCTCGTGAATACTGTAGGAAGAACTGCCAGCCTAAGTGTAACTAATAAATGCTATAAAAATTTGGGAAATTTCCAATATTAATGGATAAAAATAACAAATGACAATTGCGAATGTCGTGTCTAAGCAGCCCTTTTCTTCAAGGATTGATAAGTGTCAGACTTCTCACCCCTTGTAGATGAAGACGTTACCTTCGTTCGAAAAGTCGAGGGATTAGTAACCCTCTTTCTATGCTTAAAATCCCCAAAGACCAGGAACCTGAATATTAATGATTTGGAAACCAAGTCTGACAAATCCAAGTTGTATGTAGGAGGAAATTAAGAACTGGTGAAATATGGGAAGCTAATTATATTCGGTCCGGAGTATTTGCTTATCTGTGTCGTATTTAAAAGGATAAGATAAAAATAATCGCAACTGTATAGTTGTACATTTTTACGTGGGGGACGCTGGGCCTCCAAAATTAAGGGAGAAACATAGGCTACTCGATGTTACTGTATAGGTTACTGTGGAAGAGACTTGGATTTATGAAAGAGGAACAAATTCGAGGCTGAAGAATATTGAACAATGGGGGGTTCACGATTGGCACTCCTCGCTAAACTATTAGGCGATGAAATCATTGTGGGTTAAATGGATGGCGAATTTAATATGCGTAGAAGCAGCGTGGAATGCATAAGGATTGTCGTGGGGATAACAGAGGGAAAGGAATCGCTTCGAACACCAAGGGGTAGATAGGGGAATAACATTGCACTGAGCCCGAAGGGGGAAAAATTGGTGTGGTGGAAACTGGATTCCATCAAAGCACAAGTCTTCCTTGACTAGATGAGAATTTATGAACTGTTAGAGAAAGAATATACTGCGTATTTTTATCCTCTTCACTATTAGACCTGTGGAACAAACCAAGTGCAAAAAAGATAGGCATTCTTCGCACAGCGTAACTTTGTGGCACGTTGGCCTAATTGTTGTTGCAGCGGCAGTACAAGAATGTACTGCTGGTGCTGTTGAGCTACATGTCACTGCAAACTATATAAACATACTGAATACTGAACAACAATGTTTTTATAACAAATTTATGTCGTCGGCAACAATAACACCTACATGGGTCTCTATATAATGTTCCCAGTGCTGTATGGAAATAGATGTTCGTTTGCTCATGGCGCTCTGCAGACTTATAATTTGGCAAATCAAATTCGCAGTTTCTCAGGTTTTCATGAGTTTGGCCGTAAAGCAATATATAAGATCAGAAGGAATTAATCAATTACGAAGCAGTAGGTGTTAAATATTATGATTTGTGTGTTTGCTTTTGTTATCCCGCATGCAAATCGCTTGTTTTCTACACGGCTTTATATGGTCATACGTGTCCTGTCTGTCTTCACCATTTTTTTTTCACATTATCTCATAAACGACAAGATTTTCGGAAAACAGTTACTGAACATTAAATATCTGTTTTGATTTTCTCTTCAACTTTTTTCTGAAACATTTCTTATTCTTGGAAGAATTCCCCGAGATATTATCACAAATGTATATAGGTCTTCATGTAAACTACCTGTTATTTTAGTGAGATAGTAATGAAACTTTAATTTTCTCGGCTGAGTTTAGAAAGATCGTCAAATATTAAATTTCAAGAAAATCCGTCCAGTGGAAGCCGAGTTGTTCCATGCGGACAGACGGAGGGACAAACATACATGACGAAGCTAACAGTCGCTTTTCGGAATTTTGCCAACACGCCTAAACACATCTATTATTTCAAGTACCGTCTACTTTACTGTGTTTATATTTTTGCGTTTTATTGTTCTGTGTCTCTCCGTATGTTTTTTTTTACTCTACAGCCTCTGTGCGTTGTATGTTTGGTATACTATTTGTATAATTCAATTTACTGGCTACGAATGGTTTCTAAATTCAGTGTGTACATTTGCCGACTTCAGTACTTGGTCCAACACTATACTACAAGATATCGGGCTACACATACACCGTATTTTTTAAACTTTTACAGACGAAAAATAATTTACTTTATAAAAGAAATCAGTCCGCACTACGCAGTAAACACTTTCCACCACGGTTGTAAAAACCATTCATTTAATGATGTATAAAGCAACGGTCGCTGTCTGTTCTGAGACCCATACAAAACACTTAAAGCAAAGCCAGCACCATGTAGAATTTTTGAATGTTAAACCTGCTGGTACGTAAAGAACCTGCTAGGCTTTAAACGGTTAAAGAAAAAAGCATCTTCAACTGCGAGCCAGAGACCCTTTCAGATTACTTACAATTTTTGACAATGTAACATGGCATACATTTAGAACGTCCTTATTATTCTCAGAATGTTCAGATCTAGATTGTTTAACCTTTTGACGCCTAATGTCAACTATAGTGGTCGTACCGCACCGATAACCTTTAAAGTTGCATTTTATATATTTATTCAACAAATATAGGTACTGAATATTTTAAACATGGTATATACTCTCCGTTTTTTCTCTTCAAAATGCAGTTTGTTTCATAATTCTAAAGTATTTGTTTCCTCTATTAGTCACATTTCATATACAGGTTGTGCTAAAATTAAAAAAAATCATTCCGGCGCCAAAAGGTTAAAGGTTGAAGTGGTAGCAACTAAAGGGTATGTTTTACAAAAGAGATTACATTTGGATGTATAAGTACCCACGGAAAAGCAACCCTTTTTGATATGCTGACATTTGCTCAGCTCGTCACTGAAAACAGCCTACTAGCTCCATCTGCTGTGTGTACACCGCTCTGACACTACCTGCTGTAATTAGGCAATGACGTGTCCTGTACATATGACATATAACAGTAATACAACCATAACTGCCTACTGTAATTAAGCAGTGACATGTCCTCCAGACTATCTGAAATTGGTACACCGTTCTGACTCTACCTGCAGTGACATTTCGTCATTTCAATTACACTGCTTGTAATATCTCAGCCTGTTGTGGGTTGCTCTCCACCAACCACGTTCTGATTTTTCCAAAAAACATTTCTTTGGGGTTCTGGTAAGCAAAGTGTCGCGACCGCAGGAACTTCTTTGAGTAATGACATTTCCTTTGAGAATCATTTCCACTGTTACATATGCATCAGCCATCACTGTCATCATTATAAGTGTGTGATACAGTAACTCGTACTGAGGTCGTACTACTAAGAGTTAAGCCCCCACAACTCGCACAACACATTACACGGAATATAAAGAAAGTTACGATCACGGTTCTTTAACCATCACCTCCCTTCTGAAAGTATGCTGTACAAATTTTGACGTTTTATTGACCGTGCATCTCAGTATATTTATCTCAGTATTTAACCAACTTGATGCACAAAATTTGTTTGACAATAAGATTTATTTCATGCCTCTACATGTTTCGAGCACATGTGCTCGAAACATGTAGAGGCATGAAATAAATCTTATTGTGAAACAAATTTTGTGTATCAAGTTGGTTAAATACTGAGATAAATATGCTGTACAAATTAAGGTTGAGTTTCGCCTTAAGGTGGAGGGAAACCTAAAGTGTCCCACCCTACCCACTTTTATGAAGAAAATGTGGTCCCCAGCATGTTGAAATTCCATCAAACACATATTCTTGTAAACATAGGGAAGGTATAATTTTCTTCTGTCCCTAGGGGCGGCAGCATCCTGCTGCGGAACGTACCGCAGAACAGACACATAGGGGACCATAGCACCGTCATAAGCAATTTGCTGTGTCTAATTAACGAAATGTATTTTCCCTCTCCTCCGAGAGGAATTGCTCTGCAGCTGTGACGCATAAAGACAGAGAATAATTTCAGCGATACTCAGGAGCAAATGTCAGGACAGGTGATAACAGTCCTACAGAATTATCCAGAGTACAGCCGAGTCCGGTTATAACGACATCGGTTTATGCGACACCTCGTCTATAGCGTAAGATATTTCGTGGTGCCAATTGATGCTTCACCGTCAACCATAACATTCTACTCCTACGTTAGAACAAGGCGACAAAAAATATTCAGTAACTTTTTATAACGTTGTAACAGAGTTCAACCCTTATTTTCAGAGTTGACGAGCTTGAAGCTTATTAAAATATTTCACGACTTAAAACATTGGAATTTTAAGATTACATCTACACACACACACACACACACACACACACACACATGTAGCTCTGTTTTTCCTTTCTTATGTATGACATTCCCTAATACATTTGAATGAAATGAGTGAGGTCTATTCTTTTCAAAACATCATTATACAGAACTGCAGTTGAACATTTTACATACTCTCAATACAGAATCCCAAAGACACGACGTTCCAGAGATCGGCTTTGACTGCACCTCGATGTGAAGAAGAACGAAAGGTGATGAGTCTGGCCAAATGGATAAGGCTAATTGCATTTGTTAGATTATTAAACACAAGAATGGTAATTGCATCAGACTTTGAATTTATATTTGACATTAATGATTGAACTTCACACATATCTTCTTGTAATAACACTTGCAATAGTTCACTCAAACACATCTAAGATTATTTAATAGCTATACCTTCCGATCGCACTATGGCCCAGGCGTCGACCAGGAGCATTTCCTGGGTGTAAAGGCGGTCGGTGCCTAAGGCTGACAACCTTACCACCATCCTGTGCCGTTGTCATGAAATCTGGGAATCTTAACTTCCTGGAAACCTCTGGGCCACTCCAGGCCTGTAATGGGACTGCTTCACCTTTGTCTTTACATTCCGTGGAAAAGTAAAACATCATCAGGCTAGTTTGAACAGTGTTTAAAAAGTGAGTAACAAATTCAATATATCATACATCACCTTGTTTATGTTTTGTGGGATCCCATGAATTGTAGTATTTGTACAATAGAATTGAAAATCCTCATTGCTCTATTAGTAGCTAAATTGTAATTAACAAAGCTACAGTGTTTTTGGCAGGTCTTAAATGATTATTTTACGTAACGGGTGATGTTGATAAATTTATTTTATTTATGATTATATATGACTCCATTGAATACTATTTTATTTCAACGTAATATATATAATCGCAAATAAAGGGTGGTTCTTTTTCCTGCTTGACGGACAAGCACCCGCCCATCGCTGCACTAGGGTTGCGTCATACGCCGAGTCTAGGAAGATTTAACAGTCGGTGAAAGAAGGGGGAGAAAGTTTCGTTATGTCGATAAGCTTTAGAAAGTCGAATAAATGCTTACCAGTACTACAGCAGATGCTATAAATTTGCCCTCCTGGCAGAATGCACACAGTGCGTCTGCAGAAGGCGTTATTGTTGCCTCTCCGGTGCTTTTGTTCGGAAATTGTTGAAATCTCACTACGAATGTTGATCCTGAGTTCTTCAAAAGTGTGCCGATTTGTTTTTATACATTTTAACTATTAAACTTCCCCACAAATAAGGGTCGCAAGGGACCAAAGACCGCGCCTAATTACGTGGTTATGTATGATCTATCGCACCGTCTCTCAAAATTCAGCTGTTGGTGATAACAGGCTTGCGCTATGAATCATCGTGTATGATGGCGGTAAACGCATTTCGCTCTCATTCCGCGACGTACCAGCATCCATCGACTCAGGTACACTGTTGAACAGCTTCCGCTCTTAGTGCAGCAGTACTTCAAATATGAGTCTATTGGAAAAATCGCAGAAAATATCAGTTCCGGAGAGGAGTTTTCCGAAAACATCTTCAGAAAGGGCCAGAAATATTTACGACTTCGACCTTGTAAGACAACGGTTGTTCTTGCTTTCGAGGAATTTAGTGTGGTTGCAGGAATATTTTTGTATCTGGGTTCTACAGTCTGCAGACGATAGAGAAGGTGATGCACACTTCCCCCCCCCCCCCACCAGGCCCGGGTTTCCTTACACCACGAAGTTAATATTCGGAACAGCCCGTACTGGAGTGGCGAAAACCC
>Ga0123354_10009292_pt1 | contig 15038 bp, 14 predicted proteins | sample TergutLab28metaG_2_FD_97872 | JGI IMG/M metagenome (GOLD analysis project Ga0123354, IMG submission 97872) | Labiotermes labralis P4 segment gut microbial communities from Petit-Saut dam, French Guiana - Lab288 P4 | ecosystem: Host-associated > Arthropoda: Insects > Digestive system > Gut ...
ACTGCTAATGACTCCTATGAGGCTACATGGTGTCAAAACCAAGACCATAGTTTTAAATCTCATGTGGGATTCTTCATACTGTAAATACCTAAGACTGTTTTGATACTTTACGTGTTTTCAGGTTTGAATATATCTACCGGTTGAACATTCAAGGCCGAAGTAGTGTGACCCAACAAAACTAAGCCAGGAAATGGGACCATGCTTTGTAAGTTGCATTTTATCTCTATATAATGATGGTGGTAAAATTATACCTGTCCCTAAGCACCACACTGTGGAGATGTATAAGGATAGTGTAGATAAAGTGTCGCATATTTGCATGCACATCACTAGGTGCATGTGAGTGATGAGTTCCATGTACAAGTCTCATGGACAGATCTCAGATTCACTGAATTGGAGGCTGAGTGTATGCTATGGAGTTGCTGGTAGTGCAAGAGAAAAGTCTTAACCTGTCTGGAACCAAATCCACTTCTTGCACATAAATGATTATTTTGGTGGGTACTGGAGGTGAATTTCTGTGATGGACATAAAAGACCAAACTCATCATATGCATTCTTCAAATCAGTAGTAGTTGACATTTAATCTGAGTGCTATTGTGAGGCAAGGAAGTGAATGAGCTTGAGCATTAGCGATAGTAACGAGTTAAGATATACAGAGGTGAACAATTTGTTATTGATTAACCTTTGTTATATGAGAATGGGAATTTTAAGTCTGCCTGTACTGAGGAGCTGGTGGCAGTACTTTAATTTTGAGGTAACAATATCTCTATTTTAAAAATGTGTTGCATGGCCAGCTGAACCATGAACATGCACCACAAGGCCATTAACAATTGAATTGTTATTAGGGTGTGGAAAAACTCCATGCGCCTCACCAAAATTTGCAAAACAAATATAAACGGAATCGTTTGATAGAACTTATTAAAAACAAAATTATTGCACTGGTGCATTTAAAGTGGATTATGCATTTCGGCTGGGTAAAAGGACATGCGGGGATAGAGGGGAATGATTTGGTGGATAGACTTGCAAAAGAAGTTGCTGTGGCAGATGGACCAGTTGTATATGACAAGATGCCAAGAGAGGTGATTATAACATGATGGAAAATGTACTTTATACGTGGCAACGGCAGTGGACGAATACGGAGAAGGGGCAGTGACCAAAGCTTTTTTCCCATCAGTGAGGAATAGGCTACGACAGAAATTTCCTATATTCCCAGAGTTTACAACTATGCTAACAGGGCATGGGAAACTAAGATCATACCTTTACAGATTTGGACTAACAGATAATCCGATGTGCCCGTGTGAAGAAGTTACGCTAGGTTTGGTTAGGATGGGTTCGGTTTCCTTTGGTTTGATTTGGTTATGTTAGGTTGTATTTGGTTTGTTTATGCTACGTTTTATTTTCACTAGTCCACGACATCTCCCGGCATGTTAAGGTATTTCCTATCCCCCACAAACGCCGCATCTGCCCTCCTTCGTTGTCATGGACGTACAAATCTGATATATGCTACCTACCTCGCTGTCGCCCCCCTTGACCCTTCAATCCAGTCTCTGGCCATATCACCGCTTGTGGTGTCGGCATTAATGCGGATGAAATGTAATGTTTCTTCGTTGTGATACGCGCGCTACAAGCGGATAAAGTAACTACTAGATGATCTGTGGTAACTACCATTACTCGAAAGGAGTTTCGATTGCTGTTCGTGCCGTGACGTAACGTTGTAAATGCCCACTGTTCAATTTACTCATAACCGCTGTTGTAGAAGTAGTAAAGTGGAGTGAAAGAAGGCTTACACTTGTCCAAGACACACGTAAGCTAAGGTAATCTCACGCGAGAAAAAGACACTGCAAGTTGAACACACCTCGATAAATTACATATTACGACTGGTCTTATTTAAGCCTCGCCCCCTTTACCGCTGGATTGCTGGAAGAATATTTTTGCAGGAAAAAACGGAAACAAATTTGCTGAACTCCATATGTACAGTTGTTTCAGTGCTTCCCTTACAGTTGCTTACACTCCTACAAATTCTGTTTGGTATACATAACCCAAAAATGTGGCACCTTTTTTTTCAAAAAAAATTTCTGCCACAAGAATTTAGGACAAAACCATTACGCAGGGTTAGCCAATGTTTAAAATATGGAAATGATCAAGAACGACAGCGGCCAATTCCATGGCGAAGGATCCCTTTTTGTAAACCTGATACTTGTTTCACCCTTTGTATGGTAGCCAAGTAGTTTATCCTAAACCAGGTGAATGGAGGCCATACTGTAACACCCAAGTCCTCTAAGGTTCATTGTAATATTATTGTCCTCTCTGTGCTTAGGTGTCTTGGGTTGAATTTTTTGAACTTTGATTTGCTATTTATATTTGGTAGAAATTCTCAAGTTAAACACGTACATGAACGGAGTAAGAGCATGTGTATTACTATACTAAATTTGAGGATCTTATATTCAATGGTGAATAGGGCCTTCCCAGCCGCCTATTTTGTGGGTCATGGAAATGAAGCAGTTGGCCCCTTACCTCTTTCAAGTACCATGATTTATCCACATTCCTTAGTCGTCGTCATGACGTGATGCTTCAGAATAGTGACAGCTTCCCCTCACCTGTACATGACGTGCTAATATTTCGTCCTTGAAAGTTTACATGGCCATCTTGCTAGCATTACTGATGGCATTAAATTACAAGTACATAGAGTAGTGTGTAGTAGCATTGCCTTTACGTAAACTACAGTAAGTGATGTAAGCTAAAGGGACAATCTTAAGTTTATGTTTCATCACTGTGAGGAAAATGAACAGAATTAAAATGTCTTTTATTTTTTAGTGATGGCATTCAGCGGAAAGGTAGTACTAATAACAGGAGCAAGTTCTGGAATTGGGGCAGCCACTGCTGTGCATTTCTCTCGATTGGGAGCGAGCCTGTCCCTTACTGGCCGCAATGCAGATAACTTGAATAAAGTTGCAGGTCAATGTCTAGTATCAGGAGATCAACCAAAGCCATTTTTAATTACTGGTGATCTTACTAATGAAGCGGACACACGAAAAATTTTGGACTTGACAGTTAAACACTATGGTAAGCTTGATGTTTTGATCAATAATGCAGGAATCTTGGAAGCTGGAAGCATTGAGAACACATCACTGGCACAGTATGACAGACTCTTCAACAATAATGTGAGGTCAGTGTACCATTTAACAATGCTGGCTGTCCCATACTTAATAGAGACCAAAGGAAATGTTGTAAATGTGTCCAGTGTGAATGGAATGAGATCTTTTCCGGGTATTTTGGCTTACTGCATGTCCAAGGCTGCAGTAGATCAGTTCACTCGTTGTGTTGCTTTAGATTTGGCACCCAAGAAAGTGCGTGTCAACAGTGTAAATCCAGGAGTGGTAATAACTGAATTGCAGAAACGTGGAGGAATGGACTTGGAGGCTTATGAGAAGTTTCTGGAACACAGCAAGCAAACCCATGCACTTGGTCGTCCAGGACAGCCAGATGAAGTAGCTCGGGCAGTTGCCTTTTTGGCCAGTGATGATGCAAGTTTCATAACAGGGGAAACCTTGCCAGTGGATGGGGGGAGACATGCGATGTGTCCACGGTGAAGTACACATTGGTTCATCCTAAATAATAATTCCACAAGTAAAAAAAGTATGTCTAATCAGTGGTTGGGATTGTATTGAAGTTTCATTACATGAATATTTGGCAGGTCTACAAAGCTTGCAATTCAAATGTGACCGTGTATATTACAGAAGGTTAAATAAATAACTGTACAAGTCATCATTCAGGAACAAAAGTGGTGAAGGCACACTGAGAAAGTGTGTATTCATTCATTAAGTGAACCTCCATAATTTGTCCATATTCCTTTCCCAGTAAGTGATGCATTGAGGTGACTAGTTATGCAACAATCAAATACAAACTGTCTCCTATTAGCATAAATACCAATTTCTGAGTCATTAATCTGCAGGACTGTTTCAAGAATATGACTGTACTTCAAAGGTTACACAGTGGTTTGAATGCTTAATTTATCTGAAATTCTGAAAACTGAAGTTGTGTGTACACTTGCTGACAGGAAAATATGTGCTGAAAAATTATGGAAATATGTAAAATTTACAGTGTCTGTGTGCTGTGCATTTCAGCCAATTGATACCATGCAATGTGAATTACTGAGCTCCAATTTGAGAATAATTTCCCATTATGAATTCACACACTTCTGATATGACTGCGAATTCTTGCTTGTATATGGGAGGGCCAGCAGTATTTGTGCCATCTAATTGGCTCATGAGGTGTTCTATTTTACACAACTTCACTAACTGCATTGTTTAACATGGGTATATATTTGCAAATTCTGATCAGTAAAATTAAAACTGCTGAACACTGGTCTTATAATGTTACATAAACACACAGCTCTTATTCAGTCAATACAAATTATAGTCAAGTGGATAAATATCAAATGTGGGTTAAGATTTGTTAAAACAATGTGTATTTGTTATCATCACAAAAACTCCTTACTGTGATAAAATATTACTACAGAATATTGTTAAAAAAATTACATGATGATGATGATCTGGTGCTTTGTCACAAATGTCTCGTGCGCACGTGACACAAACACACACAAAAAAATCCATTGAACTGAAAATATGGATATTGTGTTCCAAAAAATATCCTTGAAATTTCCAAATCATAATTCAACCTGAGTGAAGCCTTTCATTTAATTTCATGGGTTAATGTTGCCTTGGAATTGTGGGAAGAAGGCTCAGACAGGTGGGGCACATTGCATGAATGGGAGAGAAACAGTACACACACTAGGTACATGCACTTGCCTTTGGCTCATAATTTCACAAATAAAATGTTCTTTCCAAATGCAGTCATGGAACTTGTAATGTTGCCTTTTAAGTAACAGAAAATCGTCAATAGCTTACCACCAACCGACATCAGGAGGGAAAAATAACACGCATTCTCTTGTCTTCATCTCTACAACAGGCTTTTTTTTAAAACAATGGGGTGATGTTCAGAGCATTTCAAACGAATAAAGTTCTGGACACTGATATGCCGCAAGAAGGACACATGATCAATTCCACGCCGCATCAGTGTTTCAAGATATCTCCATGCCAGCTAATAGTATCAGTCGCATTCCTGCATTCTTAGATGTCTAACAGCTGAGAAAGTGTAAAACAGGGAAATGAATAAGTTCCAACTCAATGTGGGTGGATGGTAGTAGACCAGGTTGACCAGTGCCAGAAGCTGTAATCAGTTGTACAAGCTCCTGATGATGGGTGTCAACACCCAAAACATGTAGAGCTGCCTACAGAAATATAATAAACTGAACAGTCGCATCTTGTTGGGCAGTTATTAAATTTAACAGAAAATCCTGTCAGTGTTAACATTCACCGATCACATACTACTCTTACTATAGTTGTAGCATATATAGCATCTGGAATGCAGAGCACTGTACTTATTTAATTGGGCAACAAAATTCAACTTTTGTCCCACGAACTTCAATAAGTTTTCTATCACGCATGGTTTCAAAGATAGAGGAATTTAAATGTGCAAAATAGTACGTTATGTGCTCATGAAACAGGCAGAAACTTTCCTCTAAAATGTAGAGGCGTATGACTTTCTCCGGTATTTGGCGTCAGGTACATCCCTCTTCAATGTCCAGCAATAGTCTGCCAACATATTTGAGGTCCACTTGCCTTGGTACTGCTTTTCCATAGCCATAATGTCTTGGTGAAATCTTTCACCATGTTCAGCACTTACTTCGCTGAGATTTTCTGGGAAAAAGATCCAAGTGTGACTCCAGAAAGTGGATTTTCAGACTCATATTGCATCCCATAGATTTGTACAGTCAACAGGTCCTGCACAACATCCCGATAGTTTGCTGCTCTTTGATTTCCTAAGAAGTCCTTGCAGATCCTCTTAAATGATGACCATGCATTTCTTTCAGTCTCATTCTGGGTTACATTCATGGCCAAGAACAAACATCATTGCAAAACATGACACCATCTTCCTGCGAGAAGAAATCCTTTAATTCTTCATGGCACCCACAGTACAAACACACCTTACAGTCCTGGCACTTAAGATTCCAGCCCTTTGACCTGGAGCCTAAAAGTTCAGCTTGCTTCTTTAACAGGTTCAAAGAGAGGAAGATTTCATTCAGGTGTGGTTCATTGGAAGAACAGCCTCCTCCAAATGTTGGATCACAATCGTTACTGTTGTTAGCTTGGCCTACATCTTCATCAATTGACCGTCATTCAGCGTCATGTTTGTTGGAGGCTTCAGCACAGGTAACTCATTCACACATGATAAATTAGGATATTGAACAGTGTGTTTGGATTTTGCTGTTATACCAGTGATACTGGTCAGGCAGTAGCAGCATACTGAAACATGGTCTGTGGGCTCTCTCAAAAGCATTGGAATGGCGGAAGGCATACAGTGTGAACCTTTCGCCCATGCCGCAAGAAGCCTGGCACACGTCACACAACAAAAATGGGCAGCCGAACTCTTGTCCTGATCACCCACTTTGCAGCCGAAATAATGCTTGTGGCATTTTTTAATCAGTGGTGTGAAATGGAATTTCTTAATCAGGAGTGTGAAAGACCGTTTTCGGGATCTGAATGTCACCTCACCACACGTAGCAGAATGCATCCGTTGAATTTATGCTCTTTCTTGTGGAACAAACACTATGTACTTCTGAGACGATAACACACCGAGCTCTGGCCAGCAACCGGCAGAAGACTGTCAGTCACATGTGTATGACACGTGACTGTTTGCTTGCTACATGTCCAACCTACTACAGGCTCCCAATGACTCATGTATGTAGGCTTGCGCTTTCACATAGTCTGATGCAATGCAAAAGGTGTGGGTTATAGAGATATTCTGGAAACATGTTCGAATTCAGCGTCCAAAAATACATCAGAAAGAGACATTTTTCCTCATGGGACAAATCTTTGTTGACCAGTGTAATCTTACCATTCTCCCAGACTATGCAGTTCACTCTGGGGCAAATTTGTGAAATCGAAACATAACAAAATGATTCTTCCCTCTATACCTGTGATTTCAATGATCTCTGTTCAGTGTCGTCACAGGTAAGTCCCCAACAAGTTACCACAGCTCACATTCACAAGCTTCTGAACATCTAACCCCTCAGTCACAATTTACGTTTTACTGTTTTCTCATGAGTTTACATTCATCTCTATTTTGTTTTTCCTTGCACCTCCCCAAGGTATAAATGATGCAATGTAAAAGTAATATTTAGTTGTCAAGACAAAGGAATACCAAATACGTCAGTAGAAGGGAATACATGTTTATCCATCAATGACTTTATTTTTGAGCTCAGGAATTTATATGTTGCATATAGAGGTATGATAAACATAACATTGGACTTCCTTTTTATTAAACGTACTGACCATGAATACAGAATGGTTAAATTCTACATGGGAGTCCTTTAGCACACTTAAAGATTTTTTTTTTTTCACTGTTACTCTAAGTCTGTAGTGTCAGAGAATCTGTTTAACACAGTATTCAGGCTAACTTCATACACAGTGTTAGTTGGAAAACCTCATTTTCCTAGCGTAATGTATTATATATTTTACCATGGTTTACATGACATGAGAAGATCACTGGTATTCAGGCGTGCAACTAGTTTCCAAAACTAGACTACATTTTCCGCATATTGGTATATTATAATAATAGCCACACCCCTTTTATTTTGGTGATCTATATAACACGCTTATGTTCTACACAAGTTTAATTATAATGTTCACAAGCACCCACATAACAGACAAAATTCCATAACCATATCATCTAATTATGAAAAATCATGATGATGAATGTACTTGTAACTTCTATACGGGAGCCAGCGTCTTATGCCTTCTTAACTGGTTGCAGCACATCCAACGCTTTATCAATATCGCCATTCTTGCTCACAAGCAGCTGGGTCAACCAGCCACCATCATTACTGAATCCCATGGACATCATCTTGTTTACTGCATCAGCAATATGTGGTCCTGTCAACAAATTAATTTATGTGACTATCCTATGATATGAATCATCATATATATTTCTCAAAACTAAGCCACTACCAACTATTATTATATGCAGTGCAAGATAGATTGTTTTTAACCAGTAGAGTATGCTGCACACTTATAATTCCATGTGACATAAGCTTCTTGCCATGGACGTCTCATACATACAGTCCGGCTATATCATGTATGAAATCTGTGGCAATGGACAAAAATCTCTCCAAGTATTCAGTCTCCCACTGCAAATCATCACCCCACCACTGCTCCACACACACACACACCTATCACCTGGCACAAAGGTGATGGCCCAAACTGTGCAGCAAACTGTTACACCTTAAGTCCTTAACCTTTTGGCGCCGGAATTATTTTTTTAAATTTCAGCACACCCTGTATATAAAATGTGAGTAATACAGGAACCAAACAAGTTAGAATTATGAAACAAACTGCATTTTGAAGAGAGAAAAATGGAGACTATACACGATTAAAATATTCGGTACCTATATTTGTTGAATAAATATATAAAATGCAACTTTGGAGGTCTGCAGTGCAGTACGTCAACTATAGTTGAGTTAGGCATCTAAAGGTTAAGTTGCAACACTTTTTCTTTGACCCATGAATTTGCTGTTTGTATGCAAGGATGTTAACACTTTTAATCCATTCTATCACCATGCAGCAATGCAGCTGCCCGTGGGTTTCTAAATTTTATGATTGAGTTCTACTTTAAGCAATATACCCCATACGTATTACAGGAATGTTCTTCAATTACTTAATCTAAGGAGTATCATTTATTCTTAGAAGCTTTAGCTACTGATACTGACAAGACACAAAATCATAACACAGAACAGGTAATCTGCTTGTATGATGTATTATCTTAATGTAGCCAGCAAGATACATAATGTGTGAAGTGATATTTTTGAAGGCACACTTGCAACCAACCATAAACAAAGGCAAGGGCCAGAGATTCAAAACACCACTTTGCTCTTCGACAAGTAATCTGTGATGCAGTACTCACTCATAGGAGGATGATGGATGAATTCCTGTTGTTGAAATGGGTTAGGTACCGAGGTGGGAAGAAAAGGCATAGGCAGTGGGTTGGGAAAACATGGAGCTGGCACAGGTTGAAGAGGGCCATGATGTGGCAGAGCATATGCATTGGGATATATGCTGTTGTTTGAAGAGGGCTGAGCTACAGGAGCAGAGGCTGTGGCTGACTGTTTTGGTACAGCTCCAGTTTCTAGACCCGGTACCTTAGCAGCTATAGCAGATGGGTTTGGAGTGACATTACCTAGAATGAAAAGTACATTACACTTAATACATAAAATATCAACATGGATATTAATAATTTTATGGAGAGTAATTATCCTCTGTTTACTCTAGTAGAAATAGACCGAAGACACACATTATATGAAAGAACACAATGAAACCACAAGTGAAACGTTAAATTACATTTGGAAACATACAGATGTAGTTGACACACTCATTTCTCACAATTGTACCTACTTTAGAAATATTACTGTGTATGAAGTATCTAAATTAAAATCACAATTAGAAACAACTGCATTTTAATACCCTGACAATTTAAGAAAGGACTACTTAGTAATCATACATAATTTTTAAATCTAACATGAAATGCTTGCAAGACAAATATCTAACTTCAACTATCATGATTTTGCTGCATCATAGGTTTAAGATGTTTGACCAATCTAGTTCACAGTGCAGATGCTACTAACAGAGTAAAAAAATAACTGCAGTGCACACCAAAACTGAAGCTTCAACACATGATGCAGTTAAAACCCCAAAAACTGAAATTACACACCAGGCCACAAAAACCCAAGGAAAAGAATATAAAGGATGGAAATTTTTTTTTTGGGGGGGGGGACTAAAAATTTCAGTTTTACCATTAAACATGGATATCCAGTCCACACTTCAAACCACATTATTCACAGAAAATTATTCTAACTACGGGAGCTGACAAACGGCCAATATATCCAACTATTCAAGATATGACATGTAAAAAAAAACAAGATTCATACTCTGGTTTGCAGCGTCATTCACAACAGTCCAGCCCTCAGCCTCCGGACTCTCACGCTCAGATCTTGCAGCATTAGCTTCGTTATTTTGCTTATCAGCATTAGCTTCGTTACTTTGCTTATCATCTACCTCCATAGCACTGGTGTGTTCTTCAGAAACATTCTTCCCATCTTTGTTATCACATTCTTTCTGTGCATTGCCTTTTTTGTCATCCTTGTTTTTACTTCGTACCTCAATATCCACATCAATACCTGTAATAAGCATGTACATGTGTATAATGAATGCCACTTACTGGCCAACATGTTCCTTCACAACATTGCACGGGATACATATTTCCAGACTAACCTCTAGTCATGATTAATATATATATATCTCAACTACTCAACTTCACACATTCAGAGAGGATACCACTGTAACATAAAACTCATAATTCCACCTCACCCAATGGATCCAGAACTTTTGCCACAGTCTGTCCTATGTTCCTCAGGTACTGTACATGGACATCTTCCATCGGTTCTTCTGATTCTTGCTCCTTGCTGCTTGATGGTCCAGCTGTGTCCTTTTTAGTCTGGGCGTCTTCTTCACCAGGAAGATTTGTCCACTCACTGAGGTATGTAGCAAGGGTTTCCAACCAATTTGGTTCACCATTATATTTCCCACCATGATGTTTCCCGCTACTATGTCTGCATGGACCGTGACCTGCCTTGGATTCCCATCCACTGCATGAACCACTTCTGTTCGCTGCTTTTGCCAAGTGATGGGTCAATCGTTTGGCAAAGTGATGACGCTAAAATCAAAATTAGTCAATTTGTTACAGTGTCTACATATCTCAGTGTATGACCACAGCATCTGCCTTGAGTAACATTAAGGAAAAAAGGCTCAGAATTTGTTATTTCAGGCATGAGCTCAGAAGAAGTCCCTTAGTGCTGCACTATCAATTGGGTCTGATATACCATTCTTGGGTGAGGACTGTGGATCACTGTGGGAATTACAGTGATAGGGTAGAAACAAACTGCATAGATACCCATATATCACAGCCATTCTGCCCAACACAAATCCCATATGGACTAACCTTGGAATGAATGTGGGTCTCTGTGATGAGAAGTAAGACATTGAACATGTCACCTATGCCATGCAATGCAACAATAAAAGTGCCAAATTTTTTGTTTCAAGAACATAAACTAAACCCACAACTGGCATGTCCAATTCACTGTCTCAAGGCTCAAACCAGTACCTCACAGATATAATACTTTTATGTTATTCTAGCTTGCTTAATCACTTCACAGTGAACACCACTCACCCAGGATACTGGAACAGGCAAGCGTATCATGCAGTGCTCAGGATGAAGACCCTTGCTCTCACAGGTGGCACACAGATCAAAGTCAGGACACTGAATGCACTTGTAGCGAAAACCTTCCACTTGTTTCTGACACCCATCACATGTCACACCAACATGCAGCTGGTATTGACCTATAAGACAGCATTATTTCAAGATACTAACAGTTCAAAGCACAAAAATGTCTTTCATGTTAAGGAAGAAGAATGACAGATGTGATCATAAAGAATTAACATAACAGCAACTACCATCATTCATAAATGCATCTAAAATATTAATCATAGTCAATACAACAGATGAGTATGTGAACATAATAACTACTATTCAATACAGTGATTTGCTGTAGAAAACAATAGCTGTTCTATAGCAAACATACATATATGACAGGTACACATTGGTTTTTCATAAATTTAACACAATGGGAAAAGTCCTGGCATGTTCTACCAAGCTGTGGCAACTCTTTACCAACTAACACAGCACAACATCCCAGAACTTGAACAACAGTGCTTTGAGAACCTCAGATCTCCAGCTACAATTTATAACAATGTGTGCTTTGGGGCCTCTTGTGATACCAGAAAGTCCTTGGGAATGGAACTGTACCTCATCAGGCCACCATAAATACAAGTTAGAGCTACTAACCATCCACAATTTGTTGTGCAACAAAGTCACACATTTGGAAAGTGTCATTAACATTAGACCATGTCCTCCTTAAATTCAGATGTATTGGCACATTTGTTGGGCAGGTATCTGACATAAAGTGCAACTAAAAGAATGCAGAGAACCAGAATGCATGAGAAAAACACTTGGGAATTATGAATATTTAATATTCCAATACATCCATATCATAAACTGACTGAATTCTAATTTTATCTTCAAGTAATGTCATACTGGTGTAATGAAAGTGTGCAATCGTAATAGTTGGGCCCTCACACTCAGGACACCCTCCTAGACTCACCCACTCAATAAAATGATTATCTCATATAGTACCTTTGTTTTCAGAGATTCAGATTCTATGCTTTCTGGTAAGGCCTTGTATCTGATCCTCTGTACTTTACATTACATAACTCTCTCTCTTTCTCTCCCTCTCTCACACAAACTAACCTTCACCATGTTGCTGTGCAGGTCCGCCACGTACTGTTACGTACAGTTTACGCACTTCAGTTTGCAGTTCAGACAGGGCAATCATCAACTCTTCATCACTTGATATGACAATTTCATCACCATCAGAGTCTGTGGACAAAGAAATTAATGACGCAAATCACAGGTTAAAAGTGCCTACACCCACGAATAAAAGAGTTCTATCTTCACAAAAATTGCTACACTTGACAGCATGTGAAATCTCCTGCCACGATGTCTGAACTACACAGACAAGGAAAATTTGGAGTCAGATTTTTTTTGCCTACATTTTGAAGTTCTTACAAAGTTTTCATACATTTACCCACAAATTAAGAGCAGCTCTGAAAACTTACATTTTGGCTCAGCACTACAGGAATTCAACTGCCAGTCTTACCTACTTACAATTAGCTTTGTACATCAGAGTTTGGTGGGTTCTGAAACCATGTGTATGTGCCATAAACAAGGCCAACAGTACACAGTAATAAACAGTATGCTACAGATGGAATACTGAGAGCTACATGACTGGGATGGATAACTGAATGCCAATGTCAAGTACGGCCATATTGGAGATGATAGGGAAACTAAAAGAAATGAAGTGGGTGTGAAGTGGATTCATACAGATCAGGATAGGAACCACGGATAAGACTACTGTGAACACAGCAGCTAAACTTCGGGGTCCATAAAAGGTGGGGAATTTCTCCACTTGATCCGTGGAGTCTGTTACATCAAATAAGATACGCAGCAGAACATACTCAAAAACTATAGATAAAATTCTTACTTGGGTTAAGCATAATTTCATTTCTCATACAAGATCAATACTCTCCATTCCTGTGAATACACTATACTGTACATCTGAACTTCTGTTCACAGTTTTCACACATCACTTACTACTTTCACACACAAAAAATGTCAAAATGTTGCCACTGATGTGTGCTGCACATTTTATTACAATTATCTATGGTGCAATTAATCATTTAGAAGTGGTGCTACTGCTGCCAAAATGTAAAGAAACCGCTTTGAAAGACAGAACACACAATGAAGGTGTGATCGCTTGAGTTTTAGTTTGAGAAGCAAAGGAAAGGAATCACAGTTTCTGTATGGCTATGCTCTTTCATTTGGGCTAATAATGGGTCTGTTTATTTTGTCTCTGCCTGTTCTCTACTTGCAGGCATTGTACAGGAAGTCAGAACATGAGGAGTTCAATAGAAATGATGGACTGTCATTATTTAAATCTGCTACATATGACAGGTGCTTTCGCAACTACACACAATGCACTGTCAGATGTTTGGCATAGATGCAAATAATATGCAATATAAGAATGTATTGTTAACAATATACGAATATCCTCCAACAGACAGTTAAAGAAAAATAACTTATGCTGTGCATAAAAGGTTATATGGTGAAAATAAAGTACAGCTTTCCCCATAAGAAGTCAAGGAGACTTCCATTTTTGGGCTTCCAGCCTTAACTCTTTAATGCTGAACGCCTTATAAGTAGGTCGTGCAATAAGCCCTTTAATCCTTCAGCGTGGAGTGACAAGCACTGCTCGTCATGGTGCATGCTCTCACTCATTCGTCTATTTCTCGACAACATAGGGAGCAAATGCAACCGGGCTGCTTCGTGCTTGTTCGTGAAGGAGCTGGCTCTCTTATGGTGTGGGAGACAGTTGCTAGAAATTATTATTTTTTTTCTCTGCTCTCGAATTTTGGGTTTTCTTTTTGCAGTCGTGGAGTGCCGAGCACTGCTGGTCATGGTGCACGCTCTCACTCATTCATCTATATCTCGACAACATAGGTAGCAAATGTAATCGGGCTGCTTTGTGCTTGTTCGTGAAGGAGTTGGCTCTCGTATGGTGTCGGAGACAGTTACTAGAAATTATTTCATTTTTTTTCTCTGCTCTCGAATTTTGGGTTTTCTTTTTACAGTCCCTAATTTCATAGATGGTTTTATGCGTCCCTCTAACAGTGAAATGAAACAGGAAACGAATGTTATTGCTATCGTCATGTACCTGAGCTATGTAGCTTTGAAATGGTGTATGACATCACCCTTATATATCAATAGACTGTTTGTTCCTTCACCTCTGTTTTCGGGTCTGGATTTCAATTGAAGCTGCAGTCTGTTGCAATGATGGCGTCAAGTAGGAATTGTTTGTTGGAGGATGAGATTGAACAAAGTTTGCTAGGGGAACTTACAGCTTCTGATCAGAGTAGTTGTAGTGACGATGATGACTCAAGTGGGATCGATGATTTGACTGTAGTTGAGGTAACTGGTTCGGAATGTAGTGATAGTGAAAGTGACGATGTGCAATGTGCTACTGCATCCAGTGCACCTACTGTTTCGAGTGCTACATTTACGTGGGAGGACATGACGAACTATGTAGGGTAAAGGGAACAGTTTGTTGATAACTATGGGCCTCAAAATGAAGCACAAAATGAAACTCATTGTGCTAAAGTGTTCAAAATGTTTTTTGATGACCAACTGGTGGAACTAATAGTGCGCGAAACAAACACTTATGCAGCACAAAAAATACAAGCCAGAAGTTTCATTCCA
>Ga0123354_10009293_pt1 | contig 15038 bp, 7 predicted proteins | sample TergutLab28metaG_2_FD_97872 | JGI IMG/M metagenome (GOLD analysis project Ga0123354, IMG submission 97872) | Labiotermes labralis P4 segment gut microbial communities from Petit-Saut dam, French Guiana - Lab288 P4 | ecosystem: Host-associated > Arthropoda: Insects > Digestive system > Gut ...
TGTGGGTATATAGACTGGATTGGGCTGGCCCAGGATAGAGACAGGTGGCGGACGCTTGTGAGTGCGGTAATGAACCTTCGGGTTCTGTGAAATGCGGGGAATTTCTTGACTAGCTGCAAACCAGCTAGCTTCTCAAGAAGGACTCTGCACCATGGAGTAAGTAAGTAAGTAAGTAAGTATGTAATTAATGAACAAAGCTCCTTATAACTTTAAAAACATCAGGGGTCAAATGTCTCTCGTTGCGGTCGCCACACAAGTTCGTACGACCGTCATGTCAGTTAACACTGACAGAAGGAAAATAAAAATGAAGGAACTTAAAAAACGCTCACAAGTGTGTTGACCATATAAGATTTCCTGAAAGCAGTCACATATTTCAAACAGTATGATATATATACACACACACACACACACACACACACACACACGGAGATATCGTATCTTTCCCGAACAGAACAAGGAACACAGGTTCAAAAGTACAAACACATTGGGCCTCGTATGAGATGTTCATAGAAAACTCATGCAGCGGATTATTCCATCGGCAAGACGGGTACTACATTTAATTTATATCCTTCCACCGATACGCTGATTTAAAACGGGATGTAAATGGCCAACCTTCCATACCCACCGAATTGCGAAGGCGTTCACTAGGAATTGGCCGTTACAAATACAATTGTCAAAGAGTGACGTGCCGAACTGCCGTCTTTCGGAACACCTTAACCTAAACCAAGGTCCTGCTTCGTTGTATTTTAATTGACCAACGATATACAGAGTTTCTCATCGCTTCTCCGAACGAAAGAAAATACGAGATAAGGTTTGCCAGTACAAGACTGTCGACAGCTGGAACGCGAGATGTGCACTCGGTCATGAGACACACAGCAGGTGCACACAGTGGGTGTAAAGTGTATTCTGCGGAATAAGGAATGTTAATTTACTATACTTCTGAGAAGTATTCGACATGGAAAAAAAAAAAAAGGTTTCAGAAAGTTTTACAAAAAAAAAAATCCCACGTTAACGGTGCTGCCTACGAGAACAAAATGCAGAACAGTGCACAAGCTTCGAGCAACTTGTTCAGTGCTGGACAAAAATAAAAACCTCCTCCTTTAGCAGAGGAGAAATTGAACGACGATGGCGCTCGAGTGGAAACGAGCTCTTGAAAATCGAAGTAGGGTGTCAACATCCTCCGCAAACAGCGCAATGAAACGTTTAAAACCACACCCATATACAATTACAACCGTGCAGCAACTCTTTCCTCTAGACTGGAAAGCAAGAAGTCGGTGCTCTAGGTGGTTTCAAGAATCGAGAGCCAATGGATTTCCTAATCCAGAACCTGCGTTCTTCTAGCATGAGACACAGTTTACATGAAAATGGTGGGTAAAAGGCCCGAATAACATGCTGGTGTTCTCAAAATCCGCTTAAGTCGTACACTAATGTGTGATGTGTGCACGTAAAATCAGTTGGCCCCTGTTTTTCGAAGAAACGATGAATGCCTACCGCCATTATCGGTTCTGACACGATTCTTTATATAATTAACAGAAGAAATAGTGTATGGTTCGCTCACGCATAACAAAACCACAGCCCAGGCGGCAAACTTCGTAACGGCTGTCCTAGAAGAACGGTTGGCATCTCGCGGACTGTGCCTTCCTAAGTCGAGAAGTATTTTCAGACGCTGCAAGGCCTATCCAGAAGTTGCAGGTCGGCACTTTGAAACTCTTCTCTTAAATAAGATACGTTGTGTTTGTTCGGATAATTAACAGCTTACTGAGCAATACACAAAGAGACGATGTCACCCCTACCCCCAAAAGGTATGCTGAAATGCAAAGGACGCAAGGCTTCCTACGTGAAAAAGCTCCCGTGACAGCCACCGTGCCCAGGGACCCGATTAAATACACTCTGTACATGCAAGACGATTAGCTATTGGGCTGAAACACTCCAATATGTTGCCACTTGCTGCAGAATATATTGTGACGAAATCATACCTTGGACATTCAGCCACTGTTCGTTTAACAAACCTTAACAGTGACACACAAAACCCGTTTCAAAGTACCTCATAAGCTATCAGTGATATTTTGATATGGATTGCGAATATTAACAAAAATATTATCTGCCACACTCCGATATAATCAGAATACAACATGGAAAACGTTACTGTAAATACCACCTGCAGACAATCAGCTGATCACCTCGATTTTGCCAGCTTTGCGTTCCAAGGCGCCCAACGTGCACACCATAAACACACTGCGGCGAATGTGCTTGGACTGTCAAGCACCAGCAGCTATCAAACATTCAATCCGTGCATGGCGCTCACATTCCACAACGCGTTTCATATCGAAGTGAAAACCATAATTTATTGGAAGTCAGCTGGCCATTCCATCACGTACAAATAACAACAGTTACCTACTAACAAACAAAACGTGAAGCAACGTAAGCTCAAACAGAACAGATCACGGTTCACCGCTATAATGGCCAATTTAAAAGACTTAAAAAAAAAAAGCTTTTGCTTATCCTTGGGTGCCAGCAAATTGAATATTCGTGAATACGCGGTAGCAAACCATGGCTAAGTATGAAGGTTATATAAGCACAGAAAATAAGCAACTTTCACCCATCGCTTTTATGCAAAACGCGGGCGATTTTTCGAATTGACTGAAGGGACATCCTTCCGTTTGGTTAAGGCCCATCTATTAAAGCACAAAGAGGTTACCTGCACAAATTGAGGTTTCTACAGTAGTAACAATTCATACGATGATCCTGCGGGGAATAGCACTACAGTGCAATAGGCAGCTACCGAGTTGCGGCATAAAACAATGACTATACATTTAGAGAGATTAGAGGACATACAATCGTAAAGTAAAGGCGGTATCCCCCCCCCCCGGGGCAACACTGGTACGCACCTACCAGACCAACGTTGCCAAAACCGCTAAACCAAACAACACTAAACGTCTTTCTAACGGCTGAAACTGGTACAGCTGTTTAGTACAAAATTTTTGGAAGACAATGTATAAACCTGAAATGTGAGATGTTAAAATATGTGACGAGTCCCCGGCGAAGAAGCTCCGTACACTACCCTTAAATGCGGGAGCCAGGACAGCGTAGTCGGTATACAGTCTCGCTACGGTCTAAGCGGTCCGGGGCAAGCAAGGCCGCACCGCCTCCCACCAACGAATCATGCGCAAATTATCACTTTAAACAGTACTAATATTTTTACACAAAACTACTATCATCTACGTCTCATGATGAAGTTGCACGTACTGGGCACTACAACAACACCCCCATATGCCTTCGTGGCATGGTGCTTAAATAAGACAGACCATATGATGGTTGCCGCCCCCGTTACGTTTACAATATCAACAGATAACAAATATTCCGTTTAACACAACTAACCATTTATTGTAACATATATGTCTCGGTCCCTTATGCGGACCATCATTAGGGTATGGAACCGTGAAGGGATACAAAAAAAGCAAAAATGGCATTAATAAGTACACTGATAATCACTGACAAAACTGCTACACATTGAATACAGAGCAGAAAATAATTAACACGTTGTATTTACACAGTATACCTGATTACGTTGACAAGAAAGTTACAGTAAAACAAAGGTTTTGAGGCAAATATAAAGAAACCCTCTGAAAACTTTTCTACGACACGGAGGACACTGACATCAAACGCGTGAAAATCAATAACAAAGAATGCACAGGCCTACACCTCGGGTGCACTCAGTGTTAACCACACAGCTTTTAACACAATAAGCAGACCTCAACGTGTGAGGAATTGATTATATAAAGTTTTGGTTTTAAAATATATATTTCAGCAATTAAAAAATTTAAAAATAATAATAATCTAGAAAACAAAAATACGCAACACCTAACAAAGGATAAAAATAAGAAGATAAACAATAGTATTTGTGAGATTCCACAAAAGTGGTATACACTTTTGTGTAGACGTTTCCCTCTTTAGGCGCGTTCGCAAAATTGCGAAAACCGACTACTAGCTTCAACATTTCCGTCTGCCCGTCCGTTAGTTTGCATGGAACAACACGGCTCCCACATAACGGATATTCATGAAATCTGATACCTGAGTATTTTTAAAAAAATCTATCAAGATAATTCCAAGTTTCATTAAAATCTGACAATAATAACCGGTACTTTTCATGAAGACCAATGCACATTTCTGATCATATTTCGCTCAGTTCTTCTTAGAATAAGAAATGTTTCAGGCAAAAATTGTAGAGAAAATCAAAACACACATCGATGATTAGTACCTTTTTTCCAAGAATGGTGCCGTTTATGAGATGATCTCGAAAAATGCTGTAGAGCAGGATAGGTTGCAGATGACAATATATGACGCATGCGCTTTGCATGCTAGATGACTAAGACTACACACTCACACTCAAAATATGTACTACTTATTGCTTTTCCACTGTAACAATGGTTGCAAGAACGCGGCTCATTGTTACGTTATACTATGCCTGTCTTATGTTTATTGGACCGTGCATCATCTTGATAGTTGAATAAAGAGAGACCAACTTAAGTAGTGCTTCAGCCTGCATACGGATACCACACCACCACAACGCAACACCAACACACATCGAACCAGAACCATACAACCCATTCAATAACTCATCAAATAGGTCGCAAGCTCCTGAGGATGGATGCATTAACGTCCGAAACATGTTGAGCAGTAAATAATGAAATAATAAAGTGACATCAAGTTGGTCTTTCTTTATTCAAGTATGCCTGTCTATTTAAGCGTTTTTATGCGATAGCCTGACGATGACCCGAATAAGGGCCCGAAACATGCAGCTATTTTATAATAAATGGACAGCTGGGATGAATGAAATATTTGATTTACTGAGATCAACAATGACAGGGGAACGCTCGCCAGATATGGAGGGTACCGGGGAAATAAAATACCCGGGGCAGACCAAAACCAGTACCGCTGCCTTGCGGTTGAGAGAGATCTGTAAAGGCTTGAAGAAGAAAACCTCGAAAACAAATCACCTGGTCCTCCAGGTTGGGGGTTATGCGAAGGGCCAACTACCCATCCATGGAAATCTCTTTTCAGCTAAAGACTCTCAACGAAGGAATGGAACTGGACGGTTTAATGGTCAAAGGAATATGAGTAATAAATTATGGGAGGACAACATCAAACAGGGCATTTGCCAAATGAAGGTTAAAAATGGGATAACCTGCGTCTAGGATCGACGGAAACGGAAAGATGTCGTTGAGAAGGCCAAAACTTTCAACCACTAAAGGAAGTTTAGTGCCTGAAGAAGAAGAAGAGATCAACAATTTTACCTTTACTTTTAAAACACCCCTATTATTCCACTAATAGCAGTAATAGTAATACAAATGAGAAACGTATCGCAGAACACGACCCGAGACGGCGGTGGTGTCTGCGACAATCCTCACGTTCAATTAGCAAGTAACAAGCAGGCAACAGGCCTAGAACATTTCGCCAGGTACCTGAAAATCGAGGACGACAGTCCGTTGGCGTCGCTATAATTCACAGTGACCAGCTGGTTATACCAAACACTTCCAGTCTAGAAACTCGGGTAAAAGTGAAACCGAAAGCCGCGACACAGTGCGGCCTTCAGAATGCCACAGATATTTTTCATTTCGTGTACAGAATGCCTCGAAATGATGTGTGCCATGCACGTGCTACTTAAGCCAGGAGAAAAAATTCCTGCTATACACAGCAGATCACCATCTGCAGATGTGTTTGAAACGTTCTTCCGTCTCACATTTATACTATGTTAAATGCAGAGTGCCCATAAAACAAGTAAACACAAGCACTGTGAATGATACAGCGTTGAAATACGTATTACTTTGTGAAAACACTCCAAGTTTCATGTGGCAAAGCGCTAACATATATCCAAAAGGGCATCATCTCAACATGAATTCAAAAAATTTCATAATGAAATTTCACCCTACAGACTGTTACACAAGAAACTAGACAGCAAAATTTGTTAGCAAACACCACATCGATCACAAAGCAGCTATAGGAAAGTTTTTCATAAAATGGGCACTGAGATATGTTTCGAACAGGAAATAATTTACGTTTGGTTTGGGTTTATTTTACATTTTTATAAAGATGATGATGATGATGATGATGATGATGATGATAATAATAATAATAATAATAATGTATTTTTAATTTCACAGCATAGTTCATTGCGAAACACACGTATACAAGAATCTCTAAATATATATCATATGGTGTCTGCTCGTATGAAATGGTACAGCCTGACAATTCATTTCGTAAAGCAACTACGTCAATCACTCAACATATGCAAGGACCGTTTCGATACCACAAGACAGTGCCAACGGTGTTGTGCCCAAGACAGGCAAGTAGCATTTGTATCAATTATCTTGCCAAGAGAAAGCTGACCCAACAACATTCACTGGAAAGTGTATTAAGTGGAGTCGCCAAGGTTTTACAAGGACGATCAGTTTACGGCAATCACAAATACGGCAGGATATTAATACCCGATCGCATTAATTTCATTCCGCCACGACAAAGCGTGCAAAAAAGAAACGAACGCGTTTAGAGGTACGACAATGGAGTTTCTGGAATCAGACACTGTCTTCTAAACTTTAAGTCTGAAAATCCGCGACTTCTGGCCAGGTGAGAGACCGAGGTACTGTACAGAGAATAAACAGTAAGTTCACGGAACTTTACACCTAAAGTAAATACGGTATGAGGGGGTGGACTGGAATTATGAGAAGCAGGAAAGAATCCAGCGGTGGGCTGTTCTAAAGACAACCTTCATATTCCGTAACAGGATAGGGCTGTCTGACGAGGTGAACGCCCACCCCTATCTCAGTAACTCTATTCCACAGAGTTCGAGAGTTGTCAAACAATTCCTAGGGCTCTAGAAGGCTAAGGCACCCAGAATTTCTAGACAGTCGGCACATGAAGGTGGCAAGGTTGTCAGCCCTACGTACCGAATGCCTTTACTCCCCAGGAGGTATTCCTTGTACTCATTTCTGTTATTAGTTGGGTCGAACCCAGGGTCCTAGTGCGGTCGGAGAGATTAAGTCAACGAAAAATCCCGATAACCCCAACGGGAAACGAACCCGTAACCTTCCGACTTGTAGCGCAGTGCCTTAACCAACTGCGCTACCGCGTCACCCGTTCAAGAGTTGTAGACTTACTAAAGTCACACAAATTTCCTCTATATTATAGGAAACAGACTGACACTATCAGGAATATTGTACTGCGCTTAAAGGTGCGTATTATCATTCCAAATCCCAGGCTCTGTGAAACAGCGGGTTAGCACCTTGATGAAACCTCAAGCCAGAGAACCTCCCCTTGTCGGCTGTCGGCGATTCTTTATTCAATACAAGCCACGAAATATCTGAATGATGAAAAGCCTCATTGGCATTTGCTTGTGGTTTATATTACGACACTTTTAAGTATCTACAGCATATAGCGCCGAATTAAGCGGTGAGTGAATGAATTGGAAACGATGTGGAAGGAAGCGGTTGTGTCCTTATCGACGCACTACTCCGGCAATCGCCTGCAGGAACTGAGGACTATACAGAGCCGATGTTCCAGCTGACGTTAAAACCAAGCACCTCTTGAATGCAACTCCACAGTGTTCCAATATACTACCAGCCTGTTCGGTAAGGAACCTGTACCGAGTTCTGAGTTTTACAGGAAAACCAAATAAGTTCTGCGATACGAATTTATATTTCTTTTATATAAAGCAAGCGTCGTTGTGTCAGGTTCAAACCTAGCATGGGACATTCCATAAGAAATTCATCAAATGCTCCTCGGGCGTTTGGTCTCGCAGTCACGAACACTACGAGATACTAGTTTTGAAAATAATAACGGTAATGGTAAAGCTGTCTCAATCTACGCCATGAACTCCTAATCTCCGCACTATGTGGTCAGTGGTTAACATCACGCCCCGGGCGCTTTACCTCCGAGCAAGGATTCCGGCATCCACTGAACAGGAGGCTGGGTGGGTATCAGAGCCAATGGGGAGGGCTTTTTGAAGATAAAAATCTCTTGCCCTGTCGGGATTCGAACACCGAGTACCTGTACTGACTACACTAACCTGGCTCCGTAATGATCACAGGTTATCAGTGTTTAGTTACAATTAAGCAACTTCCGCTATTACACAATAACTTGTAACCTACGTAAGCCACCTACATATACTGAAACACGCGAGTTCTGTAATTTCCTTTCCAAGAACCACTCCGTCATAGGTTGACGTAAAACGACCAGGTTTCCAAGTCCACTGCGGATCCATAATTTAAAAAAATATTTTCGTTTAGAACAGATGAGTAATCGCCGAATTATGGTGGCTTACAGAAGGCAAATCGGGCTCGACAGCATGGCGACGTCAATATTAATGACAGACTTACGGTGTTTCATCAATATTTCGGAATATGTACATACAGTATACAAATATATCCATTATCCTCCAAACAACAACTAATTTTCAACTGGCCTATTATACATACCAACTTCACAAAGCAAAGCGGCTCTCATTTTTGTGTTCTCTGGGCCTACGTGCAGTATCACGGGTAATTTTCGTTGAACACAGCATTCTCTGAACTAATAAATAACAATACATCACTGATTTTCCATAAATTTCCTTCCTGTAAATGCTTCGAAGCGATTAAAAATTTAGCAAGTCCCTGGAGGAATGGGAGAAGGAAGAGGAGAAGGAATGAGGAAAATGAATTAGGACCAGGAGAAATGAGGAGGAGGAAGAGTAGAAGTAGAAGAAGAAGAAGATGAAGATGAAGAAGAAGAGAATCGTTTCTCACATGATCTCATAATTGCTGGAAATTTTATCTTGAAGTGAATGTGTTTTCTCTCTTTCTCTCTCTCACCCCCTCCCCCCCCCCCCCCCCCACCCACACACACACAGTGAAACAATTGCCGGAATGCTCGGTTTTCAAGTTTGTGCTCAGATGGGAACTAACACCTTCAAGAAGAGAAGTGAAAACAAGAAATATATTGTATCTGAAACGTAATGGGAACGCTATAAAATTCGATGCGCCCTCAAGTGAATGAGAAGTCTGCAATTAATACTTCTCCGCGAATGACCGGATTTACACTAACGGCTGCACGTTGGACATTCGATCTGTACTCACAGTCTTGAACCCCTCTCGAAAACAGGGATTGCGACTCGAATTACATTCGAAATACGAAAGTACGTCCCTTCCTATTTCCTTTACGATGCTACGTCCAGTAGAAGCCGTGCTGATACACGAGGACAGACGGACATGGGGCAGCTGACAGGCGCACTTCGCCACTATGCGAACTCGCCTAAAAAGTGAGGCAAACTTAGTTACAGGCTGAAACATTTTGTGCCATGTCAGGGTGTGCGACGAACCCCGACTATGGTCATTGCCACCTGCCACTAGGCTACATGCGATCAAACCTATTGAAACATTTTATCGTCTAGACAGCTGAGATAATGTAAAAAAAAAAACTGATTTCTACAAAAATGAAAACAAGAACCCTTTGTTTGAAAATGTAACGAAATACAATCGACAAACTCTTGCAGAAGGAAACTGCACTCCAAACATGACCGGCGATGTACGTATAACGTATCAATGATGGGCGTTCGTAAAACTATTGTGGCAGTGTAAAGACAATAAGTATTAAATATTCTGAAGGTGTGTTTGCAGCCTTTGGTATCCAGCAGGTAATGTGCATGCGGCACACTGTCATCTGTGACCTGTCCTACTCTACCATTTTTTGCCACATTATCTCATAAAAGGCACGATTTTCGAAACAAAGTTACTGAACATTAAATGTGTTTTTTCATTTTCTCCACAACTTTTGTCTGAAACACTGCTCATTCTCTGAAGAACTGAGCGAGATATGATCAAAAATGTATAACAGGTCATGTAAAGTGGTTATTCTTGTCAGATTTTAATGAAACTTGAATTTTATCGGCAGATTTTCGAAAATACTCCGATATCAAATTTCATGAAAACCCGTCCCGTGGGGGCGGAGTTGTTCCATGCGGACGGACGGGCAAACCCACAAACACAACGCAGCTAGTAGTCGTTTTTCGCAATTTTGTGAACCCACCTAAAAGCATTAATCACCATTATATGAAAATATTACGAAAAATACGTATTTCATTGCAATGGGCCACCTAATTCGAGACCTGACAAAACGTCTCTCTTTGAAAAATTACATGCCGGTACAATGGTTCTTATATCCTGCCACATTATCGTTTATGTTATCCTTGTCCATGCCTTTAAAAGGCTTCTGTATCGTTTTCGGTTTGTATCGAACAGTGGCCTGGTGTAATTTAGACCAACTCTTGAACCAATGTTATAATTCAAAAACTGGTGGTGATTAAACTTTGCCGTTGTGAAAAGAAACCACATAATGCACATTTTCTACTACCAACCGATAACTTCAATTTGTTTTCCTTAATGACAACACAAATCAAAATATGCTAGTTTACAAGAACAAAGATGGAAGATAAAAATATTAGACATATTCGAATGGTGTGCAGGCCCCTAGACATGCAATAGGTCAAAATTTTCTGTTTGTCGGGGACGTTACAATGAAGTACACAAAATACGGTGCACAACGTAACGTAGAGTGACTGAGCACAGATTGTAAAAGACGGCAATCATTCACGAATGCGCCAACACAAGAGTTTCGGAAAGTTGTGCCGTATTTCGTGCAAAGTAACCTCCAAAGGTGCACAGTACAGCCCGCTAATCGTATCCGTTAATTACGAATACTCGTACAACCCACTGTACGATGAACGTTCAATCGGTACGGTTTCCTATGTCACAAAAACTATATGAGCAAGTCTTACAACGGTAAATGTACCTAATTTACTACGCTTTAGTTATCATATTGTTTAACATAATCCCGAACACAATCCTGCACTTTTCATCGCGGCCCGAGTTTAAACATTCCTTCGAGGTAGAAATCGTGCTTCTGCATGCGCAACCACTCGCGAAAAGTCATATCCACTTTCTCATTACTGTTGATTCGGCGACCTACCAAGTGGTGCTTCAGTGTTGACGCCTCAGTACTGAATAACTGTACAAGGCTTGTTAACAGCTGTGAACACAGGAGCCCTCTTTCTACAGCGACGCCAATTTTTAAACTATGCCACGACGGCCAACTGCATCAATGTGCACGGAGATAATGATACTTCTGTGGAATAAACTTGTTACATTTAATGATGACCTGATTTCTCATTTAATTTTATTACGTAGGGAACCTTACTTATTGGACATCCCTCGTGGTGGACACATCGATAACACGTCATAAATCCTGTCCATATCACACTTACGACCATATCGGTTTCAAGCGACTCCCCTAAGCGGGTGAGAATTCTACCATCACCCATCGCGGACCAAACTTTCCAACAGTCGCCCTACCAAATAAAATCTTGAAACCTGTAAAGTACAGGTTTTGCCAATCCGGAATGATACCAAACTGAACCACCATGCCAGCAAGAAGCAAACTGCAGTAGTCCAGTCCATAGCTCAGATGAAAGTAATTTACCACATAATGTAGTACAGACGCAGGCCATAACATAGTGAACAGCTGCATTCTGGAAACAGAGAACGATTCTACACAAGGTGTCGCATTTAAACCCCGTGAGAAGTAGAATGCGGAACTGGGAACACGAAGCAGCATACTACAAGGTCCTGCCCGGGAAACTGAAAGCCGACACACGATGCAGTATACGAAGGCGAACCCCCAAAAATAACCGGAATGGCTTCGGGGAGATCTTCCTAATCGTAGTTGAGTGTTCCCCCTCTAGGTGAGAGTAGTTGCATCCTTCATGAGTCAGTGGCCAAGCGGACGTCGCCGTAGAAGGTTGTACGGTCTTGTGTTGTCAATTCTCCCAAGTGTTGTCAAGCACCTCTCGCGAAATCGTGATGTCTGACCGTACCGAACAGCGAATCTGCTTGAGATTTTGTTTCCGTCTCGGAAAAACGGCCACAGAAGCACATGAAATGCTTCAAAAGGCCTTTAAGGAGGAAGCACTGAGCCGTACACAAGTTTTCGAGTGGTTTGCCCGGTTCAAAAGAGGAGAAATGAGGGTTGAAGATCATCCTCATTCTGGGCGCCCGTCAACAAGTCGTACCGACGAGAATGTCGGAAAAATTCGAGAAAAAATCAACGAGGATCGTCGGTACACAACTGACGACATCTCAGAAGCTACAGGTGTGAGTTTCGAGTTCCTGTCAGGTGATTTTGACCGTGGATTTGAACATGAGACGCGTTGCCGCGAAGTTTGTTCCCCGCCTGCTCACACAGGACCAAAAAAACACTCGTTTAACTTTGTGCCTGGAGTTGAAAAATCAGACTGAAAGTGACCCGAACTTTCTTTCTAGGGTCATCAGGGCGACGAAAGTTGGTACTATGGGTACGACCCTGAGACCAAACAAGCTTCGAGCCAATGGAAGACGCCCACTTCACCGAGACCGAAAAAAGCAAGACAAGTGAGGTCAAACGTGAAAACGTTGCTCATTGTTTTTTTCGATGTTCGAGGAATCGTGCACCAGGAATTCGTTCCTCCTGGACAGACTGTCAACGTTCCTGTTAAGTTTCACTTTCAGCCTCAACCAGAGTAACTATGGCCAACTTACTGGCACAAGGTAGAGGTGCATAATCACATTCAGGGTACGATCAGTATCGTGTCTGCTTCATGCCCAAGCAGTACACAAATAAACTCTTACCTTCGTGCCAGTATTTAAAAAAGTACACAATATGACGAATTTTTATACGTGTTTCTGACGGGGCCCGGTAGAACAGTTGGGCGAAATTTCGTAACGATACATTAACCGTTTCACCCAGACACCCATGGCGATATAAAAGTTAATGTAGCAGTAGTAATTATTCGACGGAGACAACCCTCACGAACCTGCGATCTGAATGACACTTGGCATCGACCAATGCTGCTGCATTACTTTTGGCAGGATTGAGGGTACACCGGGACCAGGGCTGAGAATTTATGGTGAACCTAGACTACACGCCAGAATCGAAAATAATAACACTTTGTATACTTCCATTTTTTTTTAATTTTCATATAATTTAACACTCAAAGAACAGAATATCTAAAATGTTACTTTTATTTACGACTTGCCAATTTGCAACTACGGGATCTAGATCCAATTTACACAGGTCAGTGTGGTACTTTTTCACATTTATAGATTTATTCTGAGATACTTTCAAAATGTCTCTGAAAAAAAAAAGCCTGAATTTGTGTGGGCCTTTTCTGGCTATGGGCTTGCAGCGTTAGCACTACACAGTCCCCTTCCAACTGAAACAGTCAACGAGCCGGTCGACAATATAAGGACTTGTCTTACCGATAATTTGGGGGCAAAACAGAGATCCACTGTTCCAACTCTTGGCCAATGATTGTATTAGACTAAACAACGATGCACCCACAGTTTACTGCGCAACAGCTTGGTGTATTCACAACTTGTGCCCTGGTGATGACGCTCACCAAGACAAACACACAGGTCGCGTCGACTGCAAGTACTTCGAACAAAGACATGACACGATACGTTTGATATCTCAGGTTATCATTAAAATCTGAGCAGTTTAATCCTCTTTATCTTACTGATATGTAAGGCTGTAACTAATTACTTTAGATCTAATGCCGAACAGTCGTGTATCGTTACAGTTAGAAGTGAGACCAGAATGGTAAGTTTGCTGATCACAGTCAACATTCAAAGCAGACGATCAATCGCTGAATGCCAGAAAAACGGAAATGATTCTTCTCAAGACACTAACCAGAATTACCTCAACCAGGCTAATACGACGCTACAAAATGCGGGTCTCTGCGTTACTGGGGTTGCAAAAGGTTGAATAAGGCTCAAAGAATGGCTAATACCTTTCACTTTAAGCATCCTGAATTCGCGACAAATGATCGAATGAATCTTCATATTTTCACCGTGCATCAATGACACTTTATTATCCAAATAATGCACAATATATATTTCGTATATACAATTAAAATTATAAAATATTTAAAAGTGCTCCAACATGATTCGGATCACTGAGGATCCATCATCAAGGAGCCTTACTTGGCTATAAATTATAAGAATGGTTCTATCGATTGGTAGAATCATTATTGTAATTCTTGTAATGTAATTCGACTAGGCGACAGCCACAATTTAACCCTTGCTCCTTACTATTGTTTACTATAATTTCATCATAATGATTTCGCTTAATGACGTGCGCTACGTTCAAACCACAGCAATAATTATAACGCTACTGGTGCTGACGTAAACCGGATTCATCACCAAAATCTCTTGTTTATTTTCCCGCCTGTTCGAAAATCGAATGGAGGTCCATGGCCGGTTACATCCCCTTTAACAGGGCTGGACGATATCCTAAATCCACCTAACTATGCACTAACACGAGAACGGGTCCACATGCGTGTCAGTCCCCATTCTCCCGCGCCGAAGAAATGCGTTGGCCCTGAAGACACTAAGCAGCAGCAAGGTTGTCGACATTCCTTCTCCGATGTACAGGCTGCATCCTCTCCAGTAGGTGCACACATTATCTTTCAGCATTTGTTCTCACAATGTACATTCTTCCCCTTGGGATTTTCACACCCACATGAAGCAACATGTAATTACAGTTTTGAAACTTGGGTTTCTAAATAAAATACAGGTACATGAAAGATTCATAAGGTAATTCAAACAAACACTCTCGGAACTTAACCTGGTCTTTTGTTCTTCGTGAACATACGTGTTATTACGATTTTTTTATTAGTTTTCCAAAAATATAAGAACTTCGGTATGTTTTCGAAGAGCATTAGTGTTATGTAGTGCAGTGACTCTATTTCCCTCTGCAACCATGATGAAATCACGCATGTACATACGCATAAATATCCAGCAATACGTACGTGTGTACAAACCTATTCCGCAGACATAACTTGGCTAATAACAATTGGGGGGGGGGGGGGCAAAACGGCCCCGGGAAAAAGAAAAAAAAAATTTTTTTTTGAACTCGCTGGAAAAGCGGGGTTTTTCTCCCCCCATTTTATTACCAAACCAAATAGTCTTTCTTAA
>Ga0123354_10009296_pt1 | contig 15034 bp, 13 predicted proteins | sample TergutLab28metaG_2_FD_97872 | JGI IMG/M metagenome (GOLD analysis project Ga0123354, IMG submission 97872) | Labiotermes labralis P4 segment gut microbial communities from Petit-Saut dam, French Guiana - Lab288 P4 | ecosystem: Host-associated > Arthropoda: Insects > Digestive system > Gut ...
TAAGTGCTGATAAAACTAAGTACATGGTCATGTCTCGAGATCAGAATGCAGGACGAATTCAGAGTGTGAGGATTGATAATAGTACCTTCGAGAGTGTGGAAGGGTTTAAATATTTGGGAACAACTTTAAGAAATAAAAATTCTATTCCGGAAGAAATTAAGAGCAGATTGAGGTCAGGAAATGCTTGCTATCATTTGGTGCAGAACCTTTTGCTTCCAGGTTGCTATCCAAAAATTTAAAGATCAAGATACATAGAACTATAATTTTGCCTGTCGTTTTGTATGGGTGTGAAGCTTGGTCACTGACATTGCGGGAGGAAAGGAAGCTGAGGGTGTTTGAGAACATGGTGTTGAGGAGAATATTTGGACCTAGGAGGGACGAGGTAACGGGCGAATGGAGGAGATTGCATAACAAGGAGATAAATGATTTGTACTCCTCACCCAATATTGTGCGGGTAATAAAATCGAGAAGAATGAGATGGGCTGGACATGTGGCGCGTATAGGTGAGGAGAGGGGAGTGTATAGGTTCTTGGTGGGGAAACCGGAGGGAAGGAGACCACAGGGGAGACCTAGGCGTAGATGGGTGGATAATATTAGGATGAAGCTCCAGGAGGTGGGATGTGGGTATATGGACTGGATTGGGCTGGCCCAGGATAGGGACGGGTGTCGGACGCGGTAATGAACCTTCGGGTTCCGTGAAATGCGGGGAATTTCTTGACTACCTGCAAACCAGTTAGCTTCTCAAGAAGGGCTCTGCACCATGGAGTAAGTAAGTATTAGCATATGCAGATGACATTGCATTAATTGGAAAAAATTAAATAGAAATAAGAAAGCTTTTTGTAGAAATGGAAAACTTTGCCAGAAAGTTCAGACTACAGATAAATCATGAAAAGACAAAATATATAATAGTGAAAAGGAAAAACAATTTACAGACAAATAAAATATGACATTTGAAAATAAAAAATTTACACATTTTAAAGAGTGGAAAACTGTAAATATTTAGGAGTTATACTTCTTGAAGGTAACAATAACCAAATAGACTTGCAAGAAAGAATAAAAAAATGGTAACAAAACATATTTTGCACTACAAATATTTTTTAAAAATAAAAACATAACAAAGAAACTAAAATTAAGACTAAAGAACACAATAATAGACAAAACGTTAGCATGTGCATCAGAAACTTGGACACTAACAAAGAGAGATAGAAAACAATTGAATATTTTTTAAAGGAAAATGTATAGAAGAATTTTAGGCCCAGGATATGACAGTGAAAAAGGAAATTGGAGGATATTAACCAATAAAGATATTTATGCAAGTGTCAAAATACCTACTATAATAGAAATAAGAAGGTTACATAGATTACGTTGGTTTGGGCATGTACAGAGAATGGAAGAAAATAGAATTCCCAAAAGGGTATTATATATGAATTTGGGAACAACAACATTCAGAGGCAGACCAAGAAACAGACAGCAAGATAAGGTGAGAGAGGATGGAAGAAGAGTTGGTGGAGAATAGTGGAAGTACATAACAGGGAGGAATGGAAGAAGCTCCTGAGAATGGCAAGGAATTGTTGCATTCTGCACATGCCAATGGAATGAATGAATAATTGACTCCATATTCCTTTTCACACTATAAACAGAGATAACAATGGCAGATAGAGAGAAATATGTACAGCAAGGGACACATTAATATATTTTGATTTGACTCCAGGTAATGGAAGACTTCCTAGTAGTTGCTAGTAATTTCTTTAGAATAACTTCTTGCCATGTGAGATATTGTTTTAAGTTTCTTAACTGGAAGCCTGAAAAGTGAAAACAGTGGACTGGCCTGTAATTGCTGTATTCATTCCAATTTAAGATGCCCCCCCCCTTTTTTTTTTTCACATTTTTCAATACTGAAAATGAGGGTGCATTTTAAATTCAAGGAATTATTTTTCACCTCTCAAAAGTCTAGAAAACATCACTGTCTTCAAAGAATGAGTGACCTCAATGAAACATATTTACTCCTTTCTAATTATCATCCAATTCCATTCCCTCCCCTCAAATCCACTTTCAAGAGTTGGGTGTGCATTCAGTTATAGGGGGTCTTTAGTTTGAAGCACTAAGTTATTAAGATCTACTTTTTATAGCAACTACAAAGTCTTGTGACATTGACATGGCAGAAGAGTAGCACCAACATTTTAAGTTCCAACTCAAAATCTGCTTCCTTGATATAATTACGTTCAAATCAGAGTTCAGACTTTAACAATGTAATATTGTGCAATAAGTGAAAATAAGGTATATTTCCATTAGCACGTATTTAGCTGCCAAGAGTAATCGTCATTGGCCTTTGAGAATTTCTCTCTCTTCCTACTGCATTTTACTCCAAACCTACTTTCAACCATTCAACTCCATATTGTTCACTGCTCTTGTGGTAATATGAACACTGAAGTAAACTGAAAGACTTGCAACATTGAGGAGGAATCATTCACTCTATAATGACCTATGGTTTAATATTATGGGGGAACTCCCCAGACAGCATGATGATTTTCAGTTTACAAAAGAAGATTATCAGAATCATGATGGGCTGCAGAAGTAGAGATTCATGCAGAAAATTGTTTCCTAACTTGGAAATCTTACCCCACCCTTCTCAATATATTCTGTCCTTTCTATTGTTCATGATAAGAAACAAGAACCAATTCCAGGTAAATTCCGAGATACATCAAATTAACACTAGACAGCACGCAAACTTACACCAACCCTCTGTAAATGCAACAAAATACCAGAAAGGAGTACACTGTATAGGTGTTATGGTGTTTAACATGCTTCCCTTTTACATAAAAGCAGAGTCTGATAATTAAAAAAAATTTAAAGCATTGTTACAAAAATACTTACGTGAAAATTCTTTTTATTCCCTGGATGAATATTTTCAATGCCAAGTTAAATTTTGACATATGATCTGAATTGACACATGTGGGCTTTGGGACAAATGTTCCTTCTCTTTACTTACAAGTCTGTAATAAATATGTCAGTATATATCCAATCACTATCTGTAAAGAAGGAAAATCTCCTACTTAAAGAGTATCTCTAATTGCTGCTAACTTACCCCATTATTGTTATTTTTATTTTTAATTTTTATTTGTATCCTTATTATATTTTATTACACTAAACAATCCATATTGTCCTATCTTATTATACTTATCATATTAAATAACCGTGTGATTGTTGTACACACTTGTATTGATGTCACCCCTTAATCCCAACAAATATGACAATTTCCATATCCATATGGATTATGTAATCCTGTACGGATTTATGGAAGGAAAATAAATGATATGATATGATATATGATTGGAGAACACTAGGAAACATGGGCTGAGAAGTGAATGGCAAGAAATAAATAATAAATGTAACCCTGCAGTGCATTTTTCCTGCAAATTCACATCTCATACTCCACAAAGACGAACCAGGAAAATGGAGTTCTTCTTTGCATCAGCCATATTTTATCTGAATTATTACAGTTTTGGTGACAAGACTGATGGATTAAAATCCACATAATTTCTCCTTTAAAAAATATGCCTCAAGACAAGAAAATGTCCATGAGCAACAGGACATACATTAAGCTTGATGGCAGGATAATATTAAAATGGATCTGGAAGAAATAGAATGAATTTGTTGTGGACGAGATCCACCTATTTCATGACAAGGACCATAGATGGGCTGTTGAAAACATGACAATGGAACATTTGCTTTGAAAAAACTAAGAGAATTGTTGACAAGCTTAGCAACTTTTAGCTTCTCAAGAGGTACTCTGTTCCATGGAAATTAAGACTTGGTACACTGCTAACTTATATGGGACTTCATATACATTCATTTAAAATACCAACATGCACGGTGAAAAAAAAAAAATTATATGGGACTGTTTGAAAATAACAATGAAGACCATGAAAATGGAAAACTTAATTCCATCAAGTATACCTGTCTTTGCCCACATGGAGTCCTAACCTCTATATGCAGACAGACAATCATGGTGCTTTTGGTTTAGACAGACTCTTCCCCATATAAATCACAGGCTGTACAAAGTTAGCTTTCTGAACTGCAATCAGCTAGCAGTAACAGAAAGCTCCTGGTTAACAGGCATCAGCAATATACTGCACAATTAGACAATGGAAGAGATAGCTCAGAGTAGTAAAACCAGGATTTCCTAACTGTCCTCTGTCCTTTTGATCTTAAACCACCATATTAAAATAAACTAAACATGGTGTTGACAATTTGCAAACGTGTTGGTCCTCGTGTATTTCATTTTTAAGATATAAGTTCAAAAGAATACCAAATGGCTGTCTTTGTTTCCCCATGAAATAACAAACACTGTACATGCTGTATCATTCTTAAACTTCCATGTCATGAAGGCAAATTCAGTGCTATCTCAGAAGTTGCAGAAAATTTAGGTTGTCATGAAAATTATGAGGCGTGGCCTGCAATGTGTGAAATGCTACATTCCCTGTGTCTTAGTTTAGAGAACATGTTAAGCAACATGAATGCACTGTACACCAAAACTTTCATTTTATTTATAGCATATAAAATATCAAATGCATCAGAAACACTGGTTTCAAAGACCAAACCCTTCCTTGCAGTATCAGTCATAACATTCCTGCCTACAATTACAATACTTTACGTACCAGGCTACACGACATAACCTACAGACAGAAAACTAATATATTTGTACAGGTTTCTGTCTACTACACTGTTATGTCAATATATCCACATAAACATAAAAACTCTGAAAGCACCCACATTCTGCTGGACAACTTCTAACACTCCCTTATAACTAAACCATTTGTGCCAGTAATGAATTTATTCATGTTCACATCCTCAGAATCTCCCCCTCTACCATTCATTTGAATATTGTTATCTATACTCCATCCACACATTCCAAATGCCTAATTTCAAACTTCAGGTAACAAATGTCTGGCTTGCTAATTTGCAGTGCTGAAGGCTGAAGCTACACTATTTCCGTAGTACAAATAACTGCTACCTTCCACATGCACATTTTTGTTGTTTTATTCCTGGCATCAGGAGTGTAAACTATTTTTCAGAGGGTAGAAAAGTATGGAAAATGTTGAATTAAAATTATGAAGTAAACTGTTGCTATGCTGTTCACAGAAAGCATGTCATTGTTCAGTTCTACATGTGCTGTGCTGTGAAACATAACCTGAATCTCATAAACACACATTCTTGCTACATACATATTGATCTTCCACAGGTGACTGTGAACAATAATCAAACAGGTTAGAAAACATTAATTCATGGAATTATCTCTATGAACCTAAAGCAGAATTTGTTATGGTGACACAGTTGTTATCCTACACTAAATACCAAAAACAATGTCACAATAGTCTACTTCCCCATAAGAACTCAAAATTATGCTAGTACTGCCCTTGATAATGTTTTTACATACAGTTACAGGAAAAATCCTGTTACTATAAAATCAGTAATAAATTGACTAACTCATCATCACACTCAATTTCTAATTACAGGGAACATAAAATCGATTTGCAGTGATCACAGTTACTGTCAACAAACTAGCTCAGTAAATAATGACAATCATAATTAATTTATAGTTCATCTAAGTAATGAAAATTAAGAATCAGTACTCCCAGGAAAACAACACCCACTACCTATCAACAAGAGGTTTGGTGGACCTCACAACCAGTCTGGACACAATGGAGAAGATAAAAATCTCTTGCTCCTATTAGCAATTTAATCTCGAGTCCTGAGTCATCTAACCTAGAGTCTATTCAGTATACTCACTATGCTTTCCATAAAATCAGTGGCCCATATTTACAAATAGGCAGAAAAACAAAATTAAGCAAAGAAGAAGACTGGACATACATAAAGGTTTGAAACCCAGAAAAATGGAATAACATGACATTTAAAAATTATTTTTCAAGACATATACTGACAATATCAAAAAAAATTTGATACTAATGTAATGACAAATGAACATAAACTAAAGCAGAAATCTAATCTAACAACACTTCTGTACATGCACTCAAATTCTGATTTGGATTGGTACAAATTGACCTTTGCAATGTCACCACTTTAAGGTTTACTGTGCATACTTACACTTTATTTTTCTGTTCTGTTCTGATATGTGTTCTTTGGACAGGCCGACCATATCATGAAGGGCCCTGACAGATCATGACAAAGAATAGGAGACAAAAGCATTTACAAGAAATTCATGTTATGTTGAGACCAAAGTTTCACCACAAAGCCCACATGCTTTGCACCAATATTACATTATGTCAGCAGAAGAAAACTAAATACATAAAAATTCATTTTAAAGTCAAATAACAACCACTATGATCATGGAAATATTTACAGCATGAACCACAGACACATAAAATAGGATAGGAACAAACAAGCAAATGAACACGCAAACAGCTTCATTAGGTTATAAGCTGAAATAAAGATACAACATCCCTAGCCACTGGACTTTACTTCCTGCCTGAACTGTTTACTTCATTGCTTATTCATTTCATTACATTATTCATTAAATCAGTTTGTTCTTAAACCATGCTGTGTATGTGTAATTCCTAACCCCTTGCCATCTCCACAATATACATTGGATAGGATTTGGGGTGGAAGGGGGTGTAACCATGTCTTATACTTATGAGTGCAACTGACTTAAAATGGGTGCCTTTGAGTGCAAGAACTGGTGAGTGCCAAGCATCTTGAAGCATTAGTATTTGTCATTGCTGGGAACTGATGGACAAAAACCGGTTTGTGCACCACTGCTGTGTCTTGCTGCGAACCTTAATTCCACACAACTGGTCTATCTTTTTTAATCCTGTCTTGTGACTTTATTAAAACTTAAACATAGAATTCTTGGTTCACAATCCAATTTAGTGGCCTTATAGCTGCAGGAGTTTTCCACTGTATGGATTGATGTTTTGTTTGGGTCATACTGAGAAGTCAATTTGCATAGCAGGTGATCAGTTTTCAGAACATTTTTATCTGCTCCAATTTTCTCCAAAATTTCAGAACAAGTGAACTTTCTTGCCAACCTTTGATCTTCACTCACTTTCTTTGAGCCTATTTTCATACACACCTGTGTGCACATAACATCATGCATCATAAACAGCCAAAAATGATATTCATTATAAAACATAAAACTGCATAATAACAGGTAACAGTATGCATTTTGCTGTGTATAGATGGCTTTTTTTATTTTTTTTTCCAATATATATGACAAAATTGGTTTCAAGAATTAATACTTGTTCGTCTCAGATTATACATTCACATGCAGGGACTGAATTACTCATACTGATTAAGAATCTTAGTTTTAATAAAAATATATTTTCATCCAGGCACAACAATGGAAGAGAATTTGAAATTGAAAATATAAAAATTTACATGTGCAACAGAATAAAGTCAAAATTTTAATATTTTTAAAGAAGGAGCATTACGGAGATCTCACTGAAGTATAATGTAAAGAGCTGGAAGAACTTCTGTGTTTTCAAGGTTTTGTGTGAAGGCCTGACGATGATTCAGTATGATTGAAACATGTAGCTTTATAACAGTAACGTTCTCTTTGCAATAAAGTTGTATTGGACCATACTTTTTTTATTTTACATGAACACACTTTCATGTTCAGATCTGTCATTAAAACTTGTCTCAAATTTCTTTGTCTGTATTCATCTACTCTGCGATCGTGTTGATGTCTAAATGACAACCTGTTCTCACAGTGGCCCCCACCCTTTCCACATTTTCATCGGTTTTCACTGTCAGTGGACAGCCGTAACATTCATAATCTTCCAAACTCCCTTTTCACTTCTGAAAATCTTTTATGCCACTCAAATGTATTAGCTCCTCACCAGGCACCTTCTCCATATGTCTTATGTATGAATTTGCAGTTTTCAGTTAGTTTTCTTCAATTTCACAAAAAAAGTTTATGCATTATTCAGTTTGCCTGATCATAGCAACATACAAGATAAGGGCAGTACAGTCAATCACAACAATCTTTGTATATTAATTAATATAGAAAGATTGTCATGATTGACAGTACACTCCTTGCCTTCTTTATATGTATATCACAACACGATAACACACTTAAAAGCATTTCCTGTCAGTCAGGCCACACACTTCAACAGATATAAAACAAAGAAAACTTAACATACAACTGTTGTGACTCACAGTACTCAACTTACCTTTGCACATTTATATCATAATTGGATATCACACTTAAAAGTATAAACAGAGCAGAGAAGGTTAATAAAAAAAAAACTGACACTATGTCAATGCAATAGACAGTGATTGGCACACTAACGGGAGAAGGTTCATGGAAAGCTTACTGTGTACTTGCTTTGGTAATCAGAGGTCAAGGATACCAGCTGAGTTGTTTTTTTACAGTTCTTACAACTGTCATTCTGAAAGTCAGGTACAAATAGGTACAGTGTGCAAGAATATATGAGTGGAATTATCGTACTAAAATGTCATAAGGGGATCAAAACGCTTCTTGTAACAGCCACAACATCTCACAAGAGCTGCACAAGCCTGAGTACCAATTTAAGTGTACTGGCTGTAACAGCCAGATGAATGTCAAGGCTGTGGATACATGAGTGTATGAAGCAACAGCAGCAGCTGCAAAACTGGAAAGTCAGATCACTGTAGTGGTGACACGTGTTATTTACTTCCTGCATGCAAAATGTAAAACATCAATCCAAATTCATGTGGGGCTTGTCTCTGTTTATGGTGAACATATGATTTTCAGCATCTTTGACCCTGAAGACGGAAACACTGTTTTGTGCAAGAGATACAAGGCTAAAGCCTGAAGAAGGCAGCATATTCCATGGAAATGTTGGTACCCAACTACTGGGCTCAAACACAGCGTCACAAGCCAGACGACCAGAATATGTATGACCATCCCAGACAAATGTTCAACTACCAAGGTATAAAATAGTAGGGTGTAATAAGTACACATGGTCAAGTGTAGCAATAAAAATAGTTTGGGCTGGCACTCAATAATTTACCATAGACTATAACCTGAGCCAAATTCCAGCCTTTACTTCCACACACCATGACCAACTGTTCCTGTCATCTAAACACATAAAGGTACACGCTACCTGTAGTTGTGCAACTTAACAAAATACCTCCCCCCCCATCTGACATCACCCATTACTGAGCTAATTTGAAAAAGGATGAGCTATGGTAAGGTGCACTATTTTAAAGAGAATCTGCAGAAGATCAAAACTTTGTTAACACTTCTGGTGTGAATACACTTCATTTACCTACAGTAAACACAATTTTATAACATTAGTGAATACTGGAACTTTTCAGAGGCCTATAATCTGTTCTTTTATGCTACAAGTGTCAGGTAAAAAAAAAAAAAATATTATCACAACATGAGAAAAAATATAAAAGATAACATACTGATCAAAAACAAAAAATATATATACATATAAAGGCCAGAAGACTTATTGCAACAATGCTAACATTTCACAGGAGATAATGTAGCAATAATATTCATTAAAGATCATGATCAGCCTTCAACATATCAATCTTACAGGTGAGAAACAGTTGAACCAATGAGCTAACAGCCTCCACACAGTATCTACTGGCAAGAAATACTTTCGGAGAAACGTTCTATCAGCATAATACACTTGACTACTGTTGTTCATTCACATTTTTAACCTCTTCACTTTTGCGAAGCATACTACAAATTCTAAAATATAAGATACACTGAAAAATATGTTCCAGACATTAATATTGTCATGTGTAATTTGCTCATTTTTACGATGTAAACTCTCAGCTGCATACACTTCATTGCTTGACATATAACTACAAAAGAACTACGTTTCACATTCACTGACATTTTACGCAGACAAATCACACAGTACTAACACTGCTGCTACAGGACAATTATTCTCCATCTCATCTAACTAACTACAGCAATGATTCCCAAGAGATCTTCAATAAGCACCTAATCTCGCTTTTCTGATCTGCAATAAACACCTAATCTCTTTTCTTCAGTAAAGACCATACTGACTTGAAGATACAGAATAAAATATTCAAACAAATGACACATATTTTCAGTTCACTTGCAGTCTGATTCAGAACTTAAAACAAACAGTAGAATGAAAACGGATTCTACAGTAACAAAAGAAACTTGTAATGTGGTCTTGTAGGTTACAACTTCATGTAGCTTCAGACCTGGTTACCAGAATTTAAGACAAAAATACTGCCTACATATTCAGTTACAACCTGAGGATGGAGGCAACGTATTTTCCAAAACTGTGGCAACCAGCTACAAAACCACACTTAATTTTCAGCATCATTAAAATCTCACATCTAAAAACAAAACTAGCTTGCAAATTTACAGCCAGGATAAAAGAATTTGTACAATACAGGTTCAAACAAAATGAAGTACAACTTCCATACTGTTCTACGAACACAGCATAACGTTCAGTGGAATTCTTAAATTCGGTGCAGCCACAAAATCAATGCGTGCAGATATAAAAAATGTTTTCAAATAATCAAAAACTTGAAATATCCCTATCCTATTATTCTCCTGATACTGGAATGTTGACTTCAAATGTTTTGGTGTCTGCAGAAGAGTCTGAAGTAGAATGCTCCAAATGCTGCCTCTGATGCAAAGCCAGATGGTTCCTCTGAAAAAAAGCTTTACCGCATTTGTCACAAACATGCTGCCTTACATCACAGCTACCACCATTGTGTCGCCTGTTATGCTGGGCCAGGCCATGCTTCTGGGAAAAACATTTGCCACAGTCAGGACATATATGAGGTTTTGGTTTTGGTTGTGGCGGAGTGGATGGCAATATACCACCGGTAGATGTAGATGTTCCAACAGAACTGTGATTCAACTTGCTCATGGCAGTTGGGTGCAGTGGAGTTGGACACAGAAAGTGAGCTGCAGGTTGCTGGAATGCTGCTGCTAGGCCACACAAGTCAGCAACAAAGTTACGATCACCAGCATGCAGACGGTAGTGCAGTGCAAGAGCCTCTCGATTTGCGAAACAATCTCCACATTCCCTGCAAAAATGCACACAGACAATGCAACTAACTTCAGACAATGTATACTTTAAGCATACATCTGTACATCTAAAATTTGTAGTTCTCACACAAGGGATAACAAGAAAGTTCAATATTATTAATGATCTAACATGGCTTGGTTCTAACGAGTGAGCCAGAAGTCCCTGTTTACCTGTGCAAGCAGGCTGACACACCAAGCTGGAAGGGGTAAAGTCCCATACATAAAACACCTCAGGTGGAATATAACACTGTTACTTGCCTGTGAGGGTCACTTCCAACACTCATGGTAATCAACCATAATTAATATGTATTCACAGTGACTTCCACTGTTAAACTGTAACCTACCCTGACAGATGAACAGGGATGGTTGGCTCACTATGTCTTAGCTGGTTTCTCGACAATCCTTGGTTGTTTCAGAATGCTCTCAACTTTCCAGTATTCTCATTGTGTGTGTGTGAAATGATCTCACAAGCTTATAAACTATAAGAATGATGCCAAGAGGTTCAGGTACCTGCATACGAAGGACTTCTCATCTGCATGCATGTGGGAGTGCTCAACAAGTTCAGATTTGCACTGAAAAGTTTCACCACATGTCTGGCAGACAAATGGCCGCTCTCCTTCCACATGGATACGAGCATGAGCAAGAAGTGTTCGTTTCTGCAGGAACTCCTTGCCACACACATCACAGGAATGTGGTATGCGACCATGCAAGCGTCCGTGGTTCACCAGTTCAAATTTTCGAGCAAAAGTGCTTCCACAATCTGGACATGCATAAGAGTGCTGGCCACCATGAAAGCGTGAATGGATCACCAGGTGATCCTCACGTGAGAATGATTCTCCACACTCCTCACATACGTGTGGACGCTCACCAGAATGAAACTTTGCATGGGTAGCCAGATGACGTTTCTGGGGAAATGTTCGCCCACACTCTCGACAAACAAATGGTCGATCCCGACTATGAACTCGAGCATGGGTAACAAGGTGATGTTTCAAAGTGAATGACTTCTTACACTCAAGACATTGATACGGGCGCTGACTACTATGAAGAAGCATATGTGTACTAAGGCAATGCTTATGTGCAAAGCTCTTGCCACATTCTGGACACACATGGGGTCGCTCACCAGTGTGGACCCGAGCATGTGTTACAAGATGATGTTTTAACAGAAATGATTTTCCACACTCCTGGCATGAAAATGGTCGCTCCTTGGCCACTCGATACTTCTGCAAAGTATTACTCACAGCTAACTTCCCACTTGTGGTATCACTTGTCTGTTGAGCATTATCCAAACTTGTTCCCGAATGCCTGTTCTTTTGCTGTGCATTATTTGTATTACAATTATTCTGACTCCCTACATGAGAACCATCAGATCCAACAAGGCTGTTTGAGACTGCAACTTTTTTCAATAAAAATTCACTACACTCCTGCGCAGTTAATTGTAGTGGTCCACACGGTGCCATGAAGTGTTTTGCTGCAGCGGCAGCAGCAGCCGCAGCAGCATGCTTATCAGCACTGAACATCTGACCACCACCAGCACGAAACAGTGAGTTTGTTGCTTCACAATTGCAACCCTTCTCACATGCAATATTAAATATATCATGATGTTTTTTCGAATTATTGTGGGACTGGTGTGCGTTGTTTGGTTGAAGGCTGTCATTCATTAAGAACATTGTTGCGCACATAAAATTATTATTCATGTTCTTATTATAATTATTTGCTGGTTGTATAAGTGCAGCAGGATTTTGTTCCTTGTTTCCTACAGAGCAAGTCGTTGTTTTAGTTTTATTATCATTGTTTGCTCCTTGACCAACTATTGTATCATTCACACAGGGACTAAAAGTGTTCAAGTTGCACTGCGGGGTAATTCCCCACGGACTATTATAAGACGATGATGCAGGTGTTGAAGCGGCACACATTGGAAAACTGGCACCACTCTGAAACGCATCACGGAAAAGAGAGTCTTCCAGTTTGATCCTTTCCACAAGGTGCTCAGACACAACTTTCAGAGAATCAAAATGCATGGATGGATGGTTCCCCCATCCTACCGATGATAATCCTGGTGTTCGGCGCCTGGAATGATATAAGTAATATACCTCATTTTGTTATCCAAACTTCATTACTCTAGACCTCGCATTTTTGAATGATCAATAACACGGAACTTTAGGCTTAAAACAAAAGAAATATTCCTATCGCATTACTAAGATTAATTTGAAGTAATACTCACTATTTACATAAACTTTATACCATAAATGTAACTGAATTACTTTTACCTTCATTACAGTCAGGAACTGATAATAAAAGCAATTCGTAACATTTTAATGACAACAATTCTCTAACAGACGGCCATTTTCCTTTGCCATTTGTATTTCGCCAACATTTGAATCCTATACTCACGCTAGAAAATCCCCAAACTATGAAAGTCATATTAATGATTAATACAAACAAGTTCAATTTGTTATGTAATAATAATAAGCAACGGAAAAAATTAATTACTTAATTTGCAATTTAATTCCATTAACCTACAAGAAAGTATTTTTCGAAACGTAGCAATACATGCTTTATGTTGGCATGACCGCACGGTCGCCAATGGCACAGCTTAAAAAGATCCCGCATAGCTTCATTTCATATGAATGTAAAAATCTTTAGTATCCAGTAACACTATCAAAGGGTTAAGCTTGAGACTTAAATAAATTGTCTTACTCTACATCTTCCAGAACTGTATCAAGTTCTTCTTTAATCACACATTTTTGTAGAGAAGATGGAAATGACCCTTCTTGTAAATAATGTATTCCGTTAGCAGTCGACGTCTCATTAAAATTGTTCTTGTTAATTGTTTCTATTGTCCTATGTGGTGAACACGCATTAGTATTCTCAAAAGGTGTCACTGCCACTTCTGCTTCATAACCTTGCTTTTCACTTGATATCGAGGAGCTATGCCAGTGAAGGTGATTATCTGGAGTTATTTTGCCGTCAGTAAGACACTGTTTGGAACAGATATCCGACTTCATAGCGTACATACTGTCAAAGTACGATTCTAGCATTGTGTATTCCATCCTCACACCTTCCTTAACATCATAAACCTTCACCGGGCTCCAAGAAGAGGCCCAGTGATCAGTTGACGTTTGCCCCATGTTGTTCATTGCTTTATGTACCTGACACATTCAAAATAAAAATCACACTTCGGAGTTCACAGCACCGTTCCCAGCAACAGGTTCTATTTCAGCAGCATGTTTCATTTATAAAATTATATTTTTGAGGAGCATATTCCTTTTCGAGCATGGCATGAGAGCTTCCTTCTTTTTACATTCTTATCCGGGAAAATGCAATTCACTGTTTCATGTTTTAAAACCAACACACTAAATGCAGTAATTTCCAACATAATCTCGCCTTAATTTTATAAAATTGAATATTGATTACTATTACCCTAATATCTTAGATGCCAGTCATGTGTGTCAAATACACACTGACACTTTCCATCTATCGACAACCTAGATGCGATAGTTGGTTATAAAGTGCTGCCAACGTGATTTTAGAAATGCACTAGATTACGGCTAGTTCTGTATTACTGCTGCTGTTTCGCGGTGTTTGCAACCTTGAAAATAAAGAAATACACGAATATTATGAATTTGGATGCTTTCGGAAGCACCATAAGTTAAAGACAATAACATGATTAATTACCACAACCAACAATAGTCATATGAAACATTAACCAGGATATTTGTTCGATTCTTCCTGGAATCTAAACGCCGATCTATGACAGTTCGTTTGGCATTCCATACGAGCCAACAATTTCGAAAATAGTTCTATCAAGAGATGGCAGCATTAATCTGAATACTGCGAGCTGCGCTTCACTGCCGTTTCATAGGGGGCACGAGCGTTTACACAGGAGTTTTAAAAAAAATACTTCCCCCCCCCCCCCCCCCCCCCACAAAAAACGCATTTAAATGGGTAATATCTTCATAGTTATATCCACCACAAAAAAAGGAACAGCCCCTCACTGCATAA
>Ga0123354_10009297_pt1 | contig 15031 bp, 13 predicted proteins | sample TergutLab28metaG_2_FD_97872 | JGI IMG/M metagenome (GOLD analysis project Ga0123354, IMG submission 97872) | Labiotermes labralis P4 segment gut microbial communities from Petit-Saut dam, French Guiana - Lab288 P4 | ecosystem: Host-associated > Arthropoda: Insects > Digestive system > Gut ...
AGCTTATCCTTTGTCCTTTTATCCATTTTACTATATTTTCTCCTTTGCTCATCTCTTCTAGTTCTCGATTCGTCCGACTTTTCCATTCCCCGTTTTCATATTTAGGACCATATATTCTTCCAAATATTTTCCTTCCAAAAATTACCAGAGCTTGTTCTTCTTTCTTCGTCAACGTCCATGCTTCCGCTCCACACGACACTACCGGTCTTATTAGTGTCTCATATAAAATAATTTTAGTACCTCTGGATAAAAGTCGACTCCTGAAGAGACTTATAGCGGCAAAATAAGTTCTACTGCCGGCTAAAATACTTCTTTGTATTTCTTTTTTTTACGCTATTATCACTACTGATTAGCGTACCGAAGTAGTTACAAGTAATTAATAAATAAATATACGACCTGTAATGAGGTTAAGAATATAAATTAAAAGGATGCAGTTCTTATTAAGAACGGTTTCTTCTTATACATCAGGATATTATTACAATTACTATTTGTACATGCCCTCGTACAGTCATCTTCGATTGATATGGATCAGAGTCCATATGCAGAGAGGTGGTGTACGATCCGTATCAAACCGCTTCAGACTGAGGTAGGCTTCGTAAACAGGTTTTGTCTAGAGCCGTTTGCTGTGGATCATACACCACTTCTCAACACACGGACTCGATCGAAGATGAATGTTTGGGTACATATGTAACACAGTATGGTTGCAAAAGTGAGTGTCAATCGGAACCATATTCATCATTCATTTAGTTTAGGAAACAAGCTCGAAAGCATGTCAGGGACGCGCGCGATTTCAACAACATCGAGACGCGAGTTGTCATCTTTTTTTCCTGCAAGGCAAAGCGCCGAAGGAAATGCACGCCATTCTGACAGAAACATTAGCTTGTGTCCTTCCTGATCGGGTTAAGGACTTATCAGCACCCCTGTAGTCTGTCTTACGACAGGTCCAAAGCGAGCTCTCCACATAGTGCGATCTAGAGCTTCATCCTTCGAATGAGTCTATTCTCTCCTTTCCTTGTCATCCAGTAGATTCCTACGTCTTCCTATCACTTCTATCCCCCCCACCTTTATCTTCAGTAACACGTTGCAGAAGGCAGTTTCTACGCAAAATGTGACCAATCCAGTTAGCCTTTCGTTTACTTATTTCATGCAGGATATTCTTCTGCTCCTTGACTCTACGTAATACTTTTTCATTTCTCAAATGATCGGTCCAAATGGTCTTTCCCATCCTTCTCCAGCACCACCTTTCAAAACTTTCCAGGTGTTTCTGATCTACCGCCCGAAGCGTCCAAGTTTCAGCACCATATAAAGCTACGCTCCAAATGTAGCACTTCACTAGCTTCTTCCTCAATTCCAAGTCCAATGTGCTAGTAAAAAGAGCCCTCTTCTTGTTGAATGCAGCTTTAGCCATAGCAATCCTACATTTAATCTCACAGGTACATCTGCCATCATTTGTTAAAATGCTACCCAATCTTTATGTATAAGAAAAATTGGTTCTTAATAGGAACTGCAGACTTTTGGTTTAGTATTATAAGCCACGTATATGTGTGTGTGTTTGTTATAACGTCATCAAGACGAGCGAATAAATTGTGTCGTTATAAACGAGCGTCGCTCTAAGCGAGGTGTATGATAAAAGTGAAGGAAAAATATTTAAAGACAGGCCTGCAGGCACATTACGTAACGTTAATGTTACGATGTTTGAAATTATAAGTTTAGGAACAATAAAAATTATTCTTCTATAATTGTAAATTTCCATACAGGTTCACCTTCAAAAATACACGAATTTTAAATTAAAATTTTCCACGAGCAGAGACCCACTCACTGGTACACTGTCACTTCTCTCTTGTTTCAACCACTTGAGCAACGCCTCACCGACGTCTCATCGTTCAGCCTTTCGGAATAGCTTTATTCTCCACCCGTTCCATTCAAAGCACAAATAATTTTGGTTATGTTGTCCCAATTCTTCTGGATCGTAGCACTTACGAAACCAAATTCCCCACACAGGTTCGCTTTCTTTTTTCCATTTTCTGTTTGTCGTATCACTAACTTTTCCTTCGACGGTCAAAACTTTCCTTTTATTAACCGCAGCCATGTTATCACGTTTCCAGTCTCCTGTTAACTGTAGTAATAAAAAAGTAGTGTCCTGCAACATTACGCACAAAGTTACCGTTAAAAAGTTACTATCATCATTTTCCGGGTCTGGAATTTATATACCTTCCTGACAGCGTAAGGCGAGTAGATGGTAAAGTTATCAAAATAGTCTACTTCTTGGAAGATTAAATTGGAACCCACCACTGGCAATGTCGTTATATCCGAGGCAGATGCTCTTACGTATGTCGTACTATGCAAGGAAGAGAAACACGTCGCACAAACCGAGGTCATAATAACAAGAGTTCAACTGTATGGCTTTTTATAAACGTTTTAACTATTCGATATTGTAACTTACTGCGCACAGTTAACTACGATATGTTCTTACATCAAAATGAGAATTTGTTTTAATAATCTCACTGAAGATGGATAGCCGAAACATGTAGTATAGGGTACACAACAGTAAAAATTGTACAGTGTTATTAGCGTGCAACATAAAAATTATTATAAAACTATTAAAATCATTTAAAATTAACAATAGTTGCTGCAACATGTTTCGGTTTAGATAAACCATCATCAGGGAGCTCTCAGCCTGTGCTTCGCCGAAGTTACAACGTTGACTTCGGTTACATACATCGTTGGCGAAGCACAGGCTTGAGACCTCCCTGATGATGGTTTATGTAAACCGAAACATGTTGGAGCAACTATTATAATTTTAAATGATTTTAACAGTTTAACAATTTTATAATTTGTGTGCATTAGTTGGACAATAAAAAACTAATATTATCAACATGCACGGTGCAACTACGAAGATTACATACAGTAACATACTTCCGAGTAAGATTATATCAGGAGCAAGGATGCAGGATACCATGACTGAAATAAATAAGAACTCAGTTATTTTCTTCTGTTGGTTTCTGTTATTCTTACAGTTTCGTGTTTAATATTTACAGTACAATATACAAAGCTGCAATTTCTTTATACGGCATAATAGTGTAGTATGTTCCATAGTAGCTATAGACTGCGGTATCTATACACCAGCTTATGATACATTATCATTCATATATTACGTAAAAACATTGGTTACACAATCATCCACATGTTCTGCTCACAAAATAAGACCTCAAGACTAGATAATACTGGAAAAAGTTTCTGCAACCGCACTGTATACAATTTAGTGTAAGATGCATCGTTATTAATATATCAATATATATATAAAGTTCAAGAACTTTTGAATGAGAGAGGAAAATACAATAAATAAGCATTTTTACAACAAATACAACATAAGAGTTTTTATCTTTTAAGTTAAGGACTTTGTACATTTCCTTTCTTATTCTGTCACAGAAAAATATTTTTCTTGTTGTCATAGGAGGGTGAAATTACCATCCATCAGATGAGTTTCAGATGTTGATATCATCTAATATAGTTAGTAAATAAAATGAATATATTTTGTGTATGGCAAGTGGGAAATATTTTATATTGTTCTTGGCAGAGTGGAGTACCTTGTATGTACAATTCTGGTGTGCATTTTTTAAAATGAATGAATAGATGGATGGATGAATGAATGAGTATTCAAGGATAAATTATCTGTTGCAGAAGTGTGAAACAAACACTGCCCAGTAAAGCATCATGACTATGAGAACATGATCCATGTATCCGGTAACTACCATGAGACTTGCAGGCATCCCACAGTGGCTGTAATATGTATATACAAAACTCAGATCAAAGTGTAAGGCAGTCCACTCCACTCAAGACCGTTATGAACATACTATTGATGGGAAAAACGGTACGAATTAACACTTATTAATTTTTTAATAAATATATTAAAATTCTACATGTAATAATTATTGAAAGCGATCATCCAAAACACTGCCTATATACAACACACTTGCATGTATTGCTTTTAGAAAACTGAAATACTGACCGAAAGTCATTCCTCCTATTGACTCTCCCTTCAAAATTCTAATTAAAATACAAAAATAAAATGAACGTCCCCTCTGTATCTCCCAAATGTGTCCTACGGCAGCCTCAAAACCAACCTACAAGTCTGGAAACAACTATCTCTTTTACTACATACGCAGTACCGAAAACACTTAAGCTGGTGTTTTATATCCCAGTTCGAACTCTGGTATTGGGAAAAAATAAATAAATCTGTTGAGTCTTTATACAGTACAAAATATTCTGGAAGTACAAAATAAATACAGTGATACTCCATAAAACTCTATAAATTGCTTCCACTTGAAGCACAAGGCAATTACTAACCTTCTGGGTGGTTTTGGTACAAACAAACTCCCCCTCAATACGTTAATTACCACTTCACGCCCAATGAGTAAATTTTAACCAAATTTTGTAGTGATGAATGATGTTCATAACTGAAGTTACATTCCACTTAGACAGACAGCACCCCTTTACTTGAGGGTATTATGCATATGTAACGAAGCTTCTCAGGATACATCTCCTGTCAGTCAACTGCACATTATGAAGCTACCTACCACATGCACTTGATCATCAGCCTACATCCAATGATGCACTTGCAATTTCCAAAAAATTACTAAGTTTTGGGATGCTATGCTATGTATAAATGAAAGACAATATCCACGGAGCAGAGCCTCTTTCACAAGCTGACACTTGCCCAGAAAAGTGCATAAACCAAAAGGTGTTTACAATGTGAATCATATGCAGTGATTTTGCTCAATAATTACTACAGATTCCGTCTAGCCATGCTTCTCACTGGGGAGGGCCAAACAACATGAGATTTGTGGTGGATAAAGTGGCACAAAGGGACAGGTTTTTCTCCCAGTACTTCAGTTTTTCCTTGTCAATCTCATTCTATCGATGCTCCACACAGGTATTCAACTACATTCTACTCTTCATCATGACAAGTGGGTAAACCGTGCACACTTCAAACAAAGCAATGTTCGCACAGATACCGGGGAGCACCAGAAAGAAGTGGACTGTCAAAATGCATATTTTTGAACCCATCCATTACCATGACTATTCCCTCTTAAATAAAATAAATGCATTTGTGGATATAATAATGTATGTTTTACCTCCCAATCTGAGGAAAGCAGAATATGATAAATACCCGTTGGTTTTTTTTTTTTAAAAACATTTCGAAGCTATTACAACTTGAAACAAATCAGGCTTAGTTCCCAAGAACTTTGTTGTATACATTGTGGTGTGTGTACTATGATTCACCTCAAACACCTTACAGCGGCTGTCTAGAATAACTTTCTGAGCCACTCAAATATTACGGAACTCTGCAAATTATCACTCTCAACTCATAAAAGTTAGTTTCAGGTTTGCAGCCTTTCTAAAATAAATGTAACAATTTTGCTCTACACAGTGCCACCACTTTACCGTTTTAATATGTTCAAATTGTCTTCATTCATGTAGTCTGAATTCAGTAACCATTCAAATAGTCTGGCGCCTCTGACCAACACTTCTGAACACTCAATCTTCAAACGGCATTTTTTTTTTGCTACTAACATCTGAGATCCTCATTGGCTGAGATTTTGGCATTCACTGTAATTACATACATTCCCAAAATCTACAATTCACATTCTACCACACAATAACATCAACAAAACATCCCACTTCATATTTAACCAAGACTGCTATTTATTTAATCTGCCCACAACATTTTTAATGTGCAATATTTTTTAAACTAGTAAAATCAGCCAAATGCAGCCAGAGGAACATACCTGTAACATCCTGTCCACTGTGATACTGACGTAACGGCCATGCCTTAACCTGTTCATCTAACCCAATACAAGAAACAATGCAGTGACAGACCGTTCTGAACATTACTGTTTTAAATACGTCACACACCTGCGACTATTTGATGTGATAAAGCAATGGCATACAAATTCTGTACACAAGGTCAAAGTGCTTCTGTTGTGTCCCAAGAAGTAATACTCTATCCACTGCTTCTATGACATAAAATGCACAATTTAACTTCATTTACTGCACTTATGATGATGCCATATTCATGTGGTAGCCACCAATGTTACGATTAACTTACTGTATGCATCCGTCAACATTCATTTCAGTAATATAAAGAAAATAAGAACCTTCCATTGCCAGCCTGGTCATCCACACTTGACTGCGAATCCTCAGTACTGCTCAGCCAGGTCAAAAGCACTTAGTTGCCATGGTAAAATGATTTAACGTTAACAGCTAATTCAATTTTTGGCAATAATTTTGTTCTGAGGTCTATTATTCTTTCTAAAATGTTTATCACTCACATAAAACCAAAAAAATTTTTTGGGATGATATACAATGTTAAAAGATAACATATGACATCAATAAACATGACCAAAAAAATGAGTTCTGTATGTATGGAAACTGGGTTACAGGTCACCAGATTGAATACACACCATGCATGAACTCCACCCAGGAAACTGAGAATTTGCAATTACTAAATTCCATGGTACACATCAATACACAGCAATCTGTAAGCCATAAAGCCTAAACCATTCATGACGCATTACCTTGAAATATTATTTCCAATATACACAAAAAAAAAAACCCCTTAAATGCACTGAAGAGAATAGTAATGTACTTGTTGGCTAACCAAAATGAGATGGCGCAGGGGGTGTGGGTGGGGGGATAAATCTGTGTGGAATGGCAGAAGCCACAACATGGAAGAATTTAAAGTAACTTTTCATTTCTTATCAGTTCCCAGAAAACTTTACTTTATCGAAAACTTCCTTGCGCAGGTGCCTATCGGACAACCTCAGCTGTTCATGACATCACATTTATATTATTAAATTTCAATTTTTTAAACATTAAACACACAAGAAACATTTTCTGAATAATATGGAACATAACTGGTCCATTGACAATACACAAAGATCACAAGTATTTAAACTGTACCAATAAATTTTAACTCCACTGTACATTGCTAATTACATTCAACATGCAATTTAATACACCGGATTAAAAGAAATGTTTAAAACTTTTCTTGTCCCAAATAAACCTCCAACACCACAAAAGAAGCACCAAATTGAGTACGTCTTGTAAGTGAAATTGTGATGCCATATCTATACTTGTAACATCAGTGAAGGACCTATTCAACAAATGAATAGAAAATGGTGTGAAAATGAGTCATATATGTCATACTACATTCACAAAAGTTTAACAATTAGTATCTGAATAAATAAAAGGCATTTCATAAGCCATTTTTACATGTATATAAAATACAATCTGTTTAATGCGTGGGATTTTTGGTAGACAAAGTGGCAATGGGGCAGGATTTTCTCAAGAGTACTTTTGCTTTTACCCTGTCAGTATCATTCCACCGGCGCTACATATTAATATTTCATTCACTTACAACCAACACTACGTGATTTCAGCTACTGACAGTGTCATTAAAACAGACACACAAAAGAAACCACATATTCCTTTCCTTTGGCATATTAACCAAACAATGAACACAGAAACGCTCACTTTAAAATATCCTTTAACAATGAAACATTATATTATTGACACAGCAAGAGCAACGTAATATAAGTTTTAAATAACTGTGCTGACAGAGACGCTTCCAAAACGACTTTATTACTGAAAATGGCTTAATTTTCTGTTCCACCTCAACTGGCCATCACACCACACTAACTAGTGAACAGGTCATTCAGTGTTTCCAACTTATGAAATTATAAATTCCACATTAAATTTCTCACATGTTGCAAGTCTGGGAAAGAAAAACACTGCCTGCTTCATTTTATGTTTCAACTATTAAGAAGTGCGTTTATGAATTTAAAATTACTGAAAAATGGTGGTGTTGTGGAACCGCAAACAAACGTCGGGCATGACGTGTCCTGGACACGTTCATACACTTAACTAAACACTGTATATGACAATGGTACCAGTTTTAAAAGTTACTCCACGCTTTCGCTGTTGAATTAGAAAACAATTTATATAATAAACAAAAGAAAATGTAGTGGCTACATTCCATGTAACATAATATGTACAGATTTACCATGTTTTTTTTTCCACAGTTGTACCGTGCATCTTGATAATATCAGGTCTTTTTAGTTATCCAACTGAATGCACAACTAGAGTGTTCTAGAAACTGTTAAACTTGCATTAAAATGGTCCTACATGTTTCGGTTAAACAACCATCATCAGGAAGCTTATTGTTGTGCTTTGCTACTAAAGTTATAATTATCAAAATAGTTAGTTAAAAACGTCGTTATGAATCAGCCACATGACCTAACAGATTCATAACGACGCTTTTAACTATTTTAATAATTACAACTTTAGCAAAGTACAACAGTAAGCTCCCTGATGATGGTTTGTTAAATCGAATCATGTAGGAGCAATTTACTGTTAATTGTAATTAAGTTTTAACATTTTTCTAGAACATTCTAATTGTGCATTCTGTTGGATAAGTGAAAGACTTGATAAGATTTACCATGTGTACAAGACTCGGTTGCATTTTAATTTTTCATTGACACATACAAAGAGTACGTTACTCCAGCTGGACCTACCGTTCCTGTATCCTTAAGAAGTGTTGTTTTCATGAAAGGGTACACACAAAATGATGACTCCCCCAACCTCCCACTCATCTAACAATTCAAATCTGTGAAAAAGTCACTTGTTAATATCAGTTCCTGACAGTAACTACTATACCAACCGCAACACAAATTCTGCCGTGGTATAATACACCAGCATCAACGTTTTTCTGTCACTTAAACCTCAACTATATGACGTGATGCAATATAATGCAAGTACAGATTATGAGCTACTTAGAAGCTGCATTAACTTACAGATCACATGAGACAGAAATGAAAATTTCTCTCTTACACTCCCAACGCAAAACAACTGCCTCCCATTTGAATTGAGGTTAGAACATTTCCTGTGTTAGTGTGAAATTAAATCAACATTTGATATTACTTTTAAATTCTGTTTTTCTCTGTCTGAGATCTGACAAATGAGTGGACATCATTTTCTGTGTGGCAATTACTGACAAAGGATGAGTTTACATACACTGGATTAAGCAACTACAAGTTATTCAGTTTGCTCTGTGAGCGTGTGTTTTATTAGTGCAGTGTTTTATTTGTATAAACATGGTGGTGGAGGTAACATAAGTCTGTTCCGACTTTGGGCAAGAATGCCGAAAGAACCCGACCTTTTTTTTTCCTTTGGGGAGGGGATGAAATTGAAGACTGGTGTGACACATTGTCTTTCGGTATAATTCACATACAAAATGCCAAGCCTAAAAAAAAGGGGGAAGCCAAAAAAACGATAATTTTTAGCCAGACAAGTGGAGTTTGTACAACAACAATGTGCAATTCCTATACATAACTTCCAGTAAAGCAATTTCTTTTTATCAAATTCATTTTGGAACATCTACTGAACTCACCTGATTTGACTCCATGTAACCTTTTCATGTTCCCAAAGCAACAAATCTCCTTGAAAGAGTTAGTCTGAAAAGACATTCAAAACAATGGGACAACAGCACTGAAGATATTTTTGGAAAATGATTTCCAGCATTGTTTCCAGCCATGGCAGGGATACTGGAATGCGTGTACGAAGTCAGAGGCAAGAAATTTGAAGGTGACCACACTCACTACAGTTTAGTGACCCACCAGACCAATTATTCTTTATGCAGCCACTTATAAAAATGCTTGCCAAGACAGCCACAATTAGTTTTCCAATGTGCAGGCACTCCACCACCACGCCAGGCCTTCTAGTACATGAAACAATGCCTACCAAGCGTACAATTAACGAAACATCCAGTTTAGATTAGGGAGTATCAATAACATATCAGAAGAGTTTAAAATTCCACTGTATTCCTGCTTCCTGACACACATAAACGCTCTCAGGGACCTGAATGTGTCTCTGTTAAGTCAGCAGATTATAATTATACAGTCGGATAGTTGACAGAACTTGGAGCAGGTCACTGGGTAGGCCAATCTTTAGAAACCCTGAGACATTATCCCAACCACTGACACTCACACGCACACATCTCAGAAATCAGGGCTAGAATCCAGCAACCTTTTCTCCGGCGTGACATCGGAGAGCTTGGCGTCCCTGCGCGGCTCGCAGCGACAGCCCTGGCTACTGTACCCCGCATAGCACTTCTCGCACAATCCCACACACCCCTTGAGGGGCCAGTAGCACAAGAGGCAGGGCAATACGAATGACAGGGCCGCAAGGCATCCCCACCTCGCCAGCAGGCGGTGTGGGCCGCACGAGCAGGGATCGTCCGCACACGACGTCGATCCGTCGTCGTGGTCCATATCGTAGTCCTTGCAACAGTGATAGAATAAGGCCTTGACACAGCACAGACACGAGGCATAGTCGAGACTCGTCCCCGCGGAACACAAACATTTATTGTTACATAGCCACCGAGAGGGCAGTGGCCTGGGTTGGCGGCACGACTCGCAGCGGCACCGCCCGCACTCGCGGCAAATGATCGAGCCCCGGAAACAGTCGCCCCCACTCGTCCCTGCGTCACTGGGCGCGCTGACACTGGAACTACTACCCGGGCCATCCTTCTTGAAAGTGACGGCGGCTCCGGGCTGCTTGGTCACTGGATGCTTCTTGTGGATGGGCAAATGGAGGGCCGCGTGGTGCGGCGGATCGCGCTCTAAATCACCAAAGTTTTTGACTGGATGCTCGCTCGCAGGGCGAAATGGCGTTTCTACATATTCATTCACCGTCCTCTCGCCGTAAGCTCGCGGGGCCGCAAGCGTCACTTCCGATGTTTGGGGCGGCTGTCGTCGCCGTGACGTTGAGACGGGGGACGCCGGCGTCGAGGTGCCTAGAGGCTGGAGTATTATGGTAGCTGGTGGTGGTGGCGTCATTATCGCCGGGCGGGGACGATGTACCCGCGCCATCTGGGGTCGCGGGGGTGGTAAAGAGCCGTGCTGCTGTTGCTGGAGGGGCGGCGACGTAGACGTCTGGTGAGCCAGTCCGCCATGATGGGCCATGTATGAACAGTCTTTCTTCTGTTTCTATTTACAACATTAATTTGTCTTTGGTGATAGTGCCCCAGGATCCACCATTCTTCTCAGCTCCCATCTCACGCCTCGCCAAATGCAACGACTGATGCTCTGTTGCTTACAGATCCAACATGGCGGCGACGCACGCCAGCTGAAAAAAACAATCGCACACCGTCAGTATATAGGCCTAGCTTTGAAACCTCATACATACAACACGAAAGAATTCACTTACAAAATTGACTTAAAACTGATATGTCCCTTCCGTCAAACCAATAGATCAATCAGAATCAGACGGAATTTCTATTCTACAGCCAACGCCTGTACAGAATGATGTAACTTAAGTTATCTCGGTTGCCATGATCCAAAACACCTTGCACTTTGTCCTTTCCAGCACACGTCTGGCAACGCATGGGGATGTCAAGCTGACATTCTTTGCGAGATGGGTGGCAGGCTGTCGTAATGGACATTACTTCAGTTCCCTGACTTGTTATTTCTTATCCTCTTATATGATTGAAAGCAAGTCTTTCGACAGCAGCACGTCCAATGAGTGGCATAATGAGCAACCGACACAACAGTGAACATATTTATGCACTTGCAATCGTTGGCAGGATATTACACTTCAGTAGAAGGGGTAGACATTCTACCTGCGCCTCTGCTAACAATTAAGTGCCGTCTCGGTGCACTGTACGGATGTGAACGTGTGCAAGGGTACTGAAAACATAACACCCCTCTGTCCTGGGCAGCAGTTTGAATTTACGACCCAGCGTCACTGAAGAGTAAAGAAGGGCTTGAAATGTGCAATCCACACAAAGTACAGATCACAGCACGAAGTATAACTTTCCATCCAGTTTTATAAATCGCGTTAGGTTTTTAAAAATTTAATAATAACGTCTGAATAATCATCACATTTTGTACTACATACACTGCTCAAGCTCAGGGACTCACAATTATTGTGAGTATGGGAAGTGGCGCTCCTAATGTCCCGAGCTACCAAATGACTAGGGGGTATATCTGGCCAACCCTTTCTCCAGGGGTCCTCCAAGTTGGGGTTTGGTCGAATGGCTGACCTCTCCTCGTAAAAATATCGCATGTCTAGAAACCCGAAGAACAGGAAGCCGTGACCCAATACTGGGCTATTGCGCCTATCACCACCATACATAACGCTCCCAAATGCAGTACTATAGATACTATAGTCACCATGGTTACTTGTCACTTGATTTCGGAAGTGCAGCTCAACACATCACTACTTCCTGCGTCCTTACCATTACTACTAATGGAAGGAAAGCAGACAGTACCAGCCTGTGGCCACTCCAACATACAGGAACATTATTTTATTTGACAAATACTGCTAGTCACTTCACACCAGGTCTCTCACACAAACCAGGCCACTCAACGGATCGCTACCACGTTAAATGAGCCACGTGCCGCTTCTATGAAGATTTTGGATGAAATACGCGCTGAATACGTTTGCTACAGTAACAGCTACCTAAATTCAGAAGAAAGTTTCCTGATACGCTTCTTTCAAACTGGACAACAATTTACTAATACCTTAAGTGATTTCGGGTTTCCCCGCTGAGATTTAAATGAGAACTGCGATGTTCTGACATTTTACGGTTCCATCTTCAAGGGTCAAGATTGGCTCTTGAAGATGGAACCGACAGGTTGACCCAAAACGTCGGTATCAAACTACTATTCTACGCTGCGTAAAGTCCCAGAGAGCGGCGCAGTTCACCTGAAAACGTTTGGAGCAACAGGTTACATTCTCGTAAGGTAACACGCAAAAGACACGTGCTAAGTGTACCTACATGCGACTAACTGTGGTTCACAAATTATAAAACACAGGGGGTGAAGAATTACTGAATTTTTTTGAACTGGTACATTCCCAGGTGCATGGTACATAAGCACATCACACAGTCGTCTGTTTTGTGGTTGAAATTTGTTTTAAATCCGGGGACCGTGAACTCTCAGAATAACAGATTCCCCCGTGTTAATCCATGAAGTAGCATCACATAACGATACGGCTGGTGTATGGTGTGCTATGAGTCCAGCTAGGATTACTGGACATAATGTTGTACCGACACCATTAATTTAAGCCGATACGTTATATTCAGGCGTAATTTTTTAAACACTTGTCTGTTTACTAGAAAATTTATGGTTTTTTTTTGCAGCATGACACTGCAACAGTTCACACCACAAATAATTGTATGACTTGTATGGAGCGTTTCTGGTGACAAGGTGTAGAACTGGGGATTGTGGCCTCCAAGTCTGTGAGGCTTTGGCCATGTTCAAGGATGAAGTATACAATAGTTGTAATACAAGAACAAGGTAAAGCAATCCCATTACAGGCCTGGACAGGCCCTGAGGGTTCCAGGAGGTTGAGGCTCCCAGATTTCAAGATAATCGGCACATGAAGGCGGTAAGGTTGTCAGGCCTACGCACCGGCCGCCTTTACCCCCCCCCCCAGAAAATATTCCTGGTACTCAATTCTCTTAGAGGCTGAGTCAACTCCAGGGCCATAGTGCGGTTGGAAGGATTATGTCAATGAAACATTCCAATGACACAATCGGGGATCGAACCCGCGACCTTCCGGCTTGTAGCGCAGTGCCTCAACCAAGAGCGCCACTGCGTGTCCCAACAACAAAAGCTAATAATAATAATAATAATAATCGCAATGAAAACGATATAGAAAAACACATTCAGAATGCAGTGTCTTCAGTTTCACCAGCAGAAAGAACACGTCGCGACGCACGCCTGCGAGCAGAATGAAATCACTTCCACCACCTTCTTTCTGTTCGATCCCTTTAAATTTTCTCCACATTGTTCCTTCCGATTCTGCATATGGTTCTCGTCTTCATTTCCATTTACTGAATATGCACATATGCTGCAAAGCTGATTTGGTTCGGTTTACACGTGGCTTTATACAGTTTGATAAATGAATGTCTAGGTATATAATAATAATAATAATATTGGGCCACAATCTGTGCTAAAGAACTCACATTTAAAGTACACTTACAACAGGTTCATAACACCTGATCGAACTGTCCATTACAGCAGTACAGCCAGAACCATCAAAGAAGCGTTATTAATACATGTAGCAATTCCTGACAGTGACGACCTTCACAGCGCCATCAACAAGAAGCTCCAGAAATATACAAACCTCAAAGAAGAGCTGACAAGGATATGGCAACTGAACGCCGTCTGTACAATATCATTAGTATTATCCACACCGGTTGGGTATTATTACCCCACAAATAAAAAACTACACAACGGCTTCAAACTGCTCGATCTTCGTCTTCGTCTCTATATTCTAATGCAGAAAGCAGCAAAACTTAATGCACGCTGTATAGTTAAACAGTTTTTAGCAGAGTAACGAATAAGAAATGTGTGGTAAGTTAAACCAGCAAAACTGCTCTGCATTGAGGAATATAATAATAATAATAATAATAATAATACACGTAATCTCGCCAACACAATAACCGACAAACAAAACAAGTACCAAGAACTGGCGAATGAAATATGTGCTATGTGGAAGCAAAAGGCAGCACAAGTGATTCCGTCTACAGGAGTAATTCCAAAGTCACTATCACAAAGCCTAACAACACTTTACTTGCACCCCAATACATATATACGACTACAAAAATCTGTAATTCGTGGCACATGTTCAATTGTAAGAAACTTTTAAACTACAAATAAGACCACCGAGCCTAATCCTGTTGATTACTACATCACAGGATAGATGAATATTTCCCAGCCAAAGCTGAGAAGTGAGAAATTTAATGATAATGATGATGATTATGATAATAATAATAATTTCAAATTCATTCAGAAAATACGTGAGCAACATACCGCGAAAACATGAAGTCAAGGAACTCCAGAAAACAGCCATATTGGGCACTGCACACATACTGCGGAAAGTACTAATGTAAAAATACAATAGATTCAACACTGAAACTAACGATATAAGCACCATGAATAGTAACAACAGAATAGCTGCA
>Ga0123354_10009298_pt1 | contig 15030 bp, 7 predicted proteins | sample TergutLab28metaG_2_FD_97872 | JGI IMG/M metagenome (GOLD analysis project Ga0123354, IMG submission 97872) | Labiotermes labralis P4 segment gut microbial communities from Petit-Saut dam, French Guiana - Lab288 P4 | ecosystem: Host-associated > Arthropoda: Insects > Digestive system > Gut ...
CATCGAAATAAACGGAGCAAACAGCAAGTTGTTTCGGAACTTGACGCTATCAAAGGAATAGGGCAGGTGATGAAAGAAAAACTGTTGCAAAAATACAAAAGCGTGAAGCGACTCAGGGAAGCCCCTGAGTCGGAAATAGCCGCATTAATCGGAGAAAAGAAGGCGGCGTTGATAAAAGCGGCATTGCAATAAGGCGTATTATGAAAAGGTTCTTTTGTTTTTCCTTCAATCTATTTAAAAATATCTTGTTAGCTCAGGGGAAAAATTAACTTATTTTTTTGGTATTCATATTAAAAAGTATTAATTTTATGCGATAATATTTAAATAAAGTAAATAGCGCCTTTCTTTGCTTTGCCTACAACAATGGTACATTTATTTTAATGCAACAAATCGCATCGCAATTGAAAACTTGAATCTAAAATATATTTGTTTAACTTAATAAAAATTTTGCCTATGTAAAATAAGAAAATGTTAATCTGTTGCAATTTAGTGAATTATCCTGGGGGATATTTCATTCTAATTTTTTATTTACCTTATTTCAACTTAAAATTAAAAAAACATTATGTATTTAAACAAAAAGTTAACCCGGAAAGTCCTTACTTTCCGAATTTTAAAACACCTGCGAAATTATATCTTATTGGCTATTTGCAGCTTTCTGCCATTCGCCTTATCAGCGAGCGTGGATTCTGCAGAAACAACGACAGCTCAGCAGCAAACTGTTAGAGTTAGCGGTAAAGTTACTGATTCGTCAGGCGAAGCGTTATTAGGTGCAAACGTTATAGAAAGGGGAACGCTAAACGGTGCTGTTACCGATTCCAATGGCGCCTTTGTCATAAACGTAGCCCCAAACAGTACCATTGAAGTAAAATATATCGGTTATCAAACCTATTCTTTTTCGGTGGTTCCAGGTAAGAATTTCTATGATGTAACATTAACCGAAGACTCAAAAACGTTGGACGAGGTGGTCGTAGTCGGTTATGGCGTTCAGCGTAAGTCAGATGTAACCGGATCTATCAGTGTAGCTACCGGAAACGACGTTCTCGCACGACCTTCTTTCAATGCATTGGAAGGTCTTCGCGGTAAGGCGGCAGGAGTAAATGTATTTGTCAATACAGGCAATCCATTAGGAGTGGACGAGACCGGTCCTCGCGTCATTATTCGCGGTATTAATTCTATTAACACAAGTACGGACCCCTTGTATGTGGTAGATGGCGTTCAGATGAATGAAATCCAATACATTAATCCTAACAATATAGAACGGGTGGAAGTATTGAAAGATGCTTCTGCAACCGCTATCTATGGAGCTCGCGGAGCAAATGGAGTCATTTTAATAACAACTAAAAGAGGAGCAGATTCGGAAGGGATTACTGTTTCTTATGACGGATGGATTAAAATGGGTACGATGGCTAAAGAAGTTGGTTTGTTAAATGCCGCCGAATTTATGCAGGTAGAAGAAACCGGTTTTGCTAATATCGGGAAATATGATCCGAATAGTCAGTATATAGGACTAAAACCCAACCGATCAGACCCGATGTTGTTCGACAATAATGGTAATCCGTTATATGATACCGATTGGCAAAAAGAAACTACACGTACTTCAATTTCTCAAAATCATCAGCTCAGCATCAGGCAAAAGACTAAGATTTCTTCTGTTGGAGCGTTTTTCAATTATAGCGATGAAGAAGGAATCATGTTAAACAACTATGCCAAACGATTGAATGCCAAAATGGTTTACGATGCAAATGCACAAAAATGGTTGTCTATTAGTATGAATTTGGAAGTTAACCACATGTGGGGTAATGGCATCGACGATTCGGGAGGCGGGCAAACCGCTCGACGAACGATATGGGAAATGCCGCCGATTTTGCCGGTTAAATTTCCGGACGGGACGTGGTCTAACTCGCAGTTTACCGGAAATCAACTGAATTACGGTTTGGAAGCCATGGCTAATCCGGTACACGAGTTAACTACCCGTAAACGCAATCGTTATCGTACTAAAATATTCGGAAATTTAGCCTTGATTTTTCACTTGGCGGAAGGACTTGATTTGCGCACTCAAGGCGGTATAGATGCGAATGTGCGCAGTAATAAAGATTATAGCCCAAATGATTTAATCAATATTTCCTCACCTAATGGAAATGCGAGTATGTATAAAGGAGAACGGATTTTTTGGCAAGAAAATACCTATTTGAGTTATAACCGCTTGTTTAATGAAATCCACCGGATCAATGCTACCTTGGGTATGGAATGGTCGCAATATACCGAAACGTCGGTTAATACGGGAAATGTATCGGGATTTAGCACCAATTTCTTTGGTTATGATAACTTAGGCGCCGGAACCACTCCGTCTGCTCCTACTTCAGGTTGGAGCCGGTGGGCGATGAATTCTTATTTCGGACGTGTAAGTTATGGATTAAAAGACCGATATTTGCTGACGGCTACTTTGCGTGTTGACGGTTCTTCCCGTTTTGGCGCAAATAATAAATATGGAGCTTTTCCTTCTGCAGGTTTGGGTTGGATTATAACCAATGAGCCTTTTATGAAAGGAAAAGTTACTTGGATGGATAACCTGAAAATACACACGAGCTATGGACGAACCGGTAACTCAGAAATAGATCCCTATACGACATTAGCTACGATATCTTCTGGAACAGTGCTTCTTAATGGAACTAGGGCGCCCGCTAACCAATTATCGCGGATGCCGAATCCCGATTTGAAATGGGAAAAAACCGACCAGTTTGATGCAGGAATAAATCTGAATATATTCAAGAATCGTTTAAATGTCGATTTTGATTATTACTACAAGAAAACATCGGATTTATTGTTGAGTCGTCCCTTACCATTTAACACAGGATTTTCAAGCGTAATGGACAATATGGGACGTGTTGATAACCAGGGAATTGACCTGCTTTTCAGTACGCTTAATGTAAAATCAAAAACGTTTAGCTGGGAAAGCACGATCAATCTAAATTACAATAAAAATGTGATTAAAAAATTGGGAGAAAATAATGAAGATATCCTTACGGATCCAAGCTTCGTCGGCGGTAATGTTATCTTGCGGGTAGGAGAGCCATTGGGATCATTTTACGGCTACAAAAGGTTGGGAACCTGGGGGGTAGATGAAGCGGCGGAAGCGGCTAAAGTAGGCGCCGTTCCGGGAGAAGCCAAACGGTCTGCCGATCGTGAAATTATTGGCAACGGACTTCCCAAGTTTACCGGAAGCTTTATAAACAAGTTTTATTATAAAAACTTAGATTTGGTTGTGGACTTGCAATTTGTAGCCGGTGTAGATTGTTGGCAATTGTTTACACATTCCACAGAAGACCGTACGGGTATTGCCAATAGTCTGGCAACTGTCTTGTATGACGCATGGACTCCAACCAATCAAAACACTATGGTGCAACAAATCCGGCAGCAAAACTATTCGGGTCAAAACAGTAACGCAGATTCTCACTGGGTAGCGAACGGATCTTATTTGCGCGGAAACTTGATTCAATTGGGTTACACGGTGGATAAAAAGCTGTTGAGGAAATGGAACATGAAACAACTTCGATTGAATCTGAGCGTCAATAATGCTTTTTTGATTCATGCGAAAGATTTTAAAGGATATGATCCGGAAGGTTCTTCCAGCACCTCGCGTTTCGGACAGAATATCTTCTTCTTTGAGTATCCCAGAAGCAGGGACTTTACGCTGGGTTTAAATGTCAGCTTCTGATTTCATAAATTTAATAATATAGAAAATGAATATGAAAAAGATATTATATTTTATCGGAATAATAAGTGTGTTAGGAATGACTTCCTGTACCGGTTTTCTGGAAGAGAACCCAAGAAGTCAAATAGCTTCCAAATCGAATTTCGGTTCGGCAGCCGATGGTTATGCCGCAGTTAATATCCTGTATCACAGTGATCATGGATTTCCCAATTATTATAATGCAGGGAGCGCTTATCGAGGACCCATTGTCATGTATGGCGGATACCTGTCTGGATTGTTTGATGACATATATAAAGGTCAAGAAATGTTTGTTCAATACTGCCAGAATTTAAGCTTGGACGCCAATGTGAGTAACAATGATTTGCAGGGAATGTGGGAACCAACCTATCGATCGATTGTGCGGGATGCAAATTATGCAATTAAATATTTGCCCGGTTGCCCTGGTTTATCCGATACACAAAAGAATCAACTGGTTGCGGAGGCTAAATTTTTCAGGGCTTTAAATTATTTTTATTTAGTTAAGATGTTTGGACCGGTACCGCTGATTGAAGAACCTTACGAGTCGCTTGACAATCTGTATGTTCCTCGTTCAACGGAAGCTCATATTTACGAATTTATTGTAAAAGATTTGGAAGACGCATTAGCAACCGGAGGCTTAGCAGATGTGCCGATGTGTAAAAATGGGTTTCGAATTTCCAAAGGAAGTGTTTCCGCTTTATTGGCGGATGTCTATCTCAATATGGCAGGCTATCCGATAAACGATGCTTCCAAGTATACTGAAGCTGCACGAGTAGCTAAAACGCTAATCAATAATTCAAATTATCATTTGATTCAGAATGTGGATAAAGGAGCAAACAGCGCTTACAACATTCTGCGTACGTCGGATGTGCAGGACGAATATCTTTATCAGATAGAGTATGATGCAGCAATTGCCAACGGAGGCTGGAGACCCGCTTATTGTTTTCCGAACGAAAGTTCAACTTGGGGAGAATTTACATATAGCATTACTTGTTTGGTGTATAATCCTGTAGCGGTATTGCATGCTGCTTATGATATTCCGAATGACTTGCGCCATCAGGAACACCAGTATTTTCACAGTAAATATACACAAACAAAAGGTCCGAATGCGGGCGTCGTACATGATTTGGGAGGCTGGTGCCCATATTTCTGGTATGAAGAGGATGCTTTGCTAAATACCAACCACTCTCAAAAAGATCAGGTGCATTATAGATTAGCTGAAATGTATCTGATTGCTGCCGAAGCGATTGCACAAACCTCCGGAGTGACGGATGAAGCTGCCGAATATTTAGCTGAAATTGAGGCTCGTGCATCATTGGATAAAACAAAGGATCAAATCAAATCCGGATTGCTGGCTTTATCGAAAGAAAATTTCATCCGGGAAGTATGGCGAGAAAAGATACGCGAATTAATTTTTGAGAACAAAATTTGGAACGACATCACACGGACAAGGATGTATCCGGCTTTAGTTGACGGACAATTTACTTTTGTAAATGTGCTAGGCGCTCAGAATCCATGGGGTAAAACATTTACTGAAAAGAATTTGTTATTCCCGATTTGTTCGCAGGAAATGCAGCGTAATCCAAAATTATCGGAATCTCCGATTTAATTGAGTTATAATTAATAGAGTGAGGCTGTTAAAGGTCGCTATCCCGTATCAAGCGAGAAAGGCGACTTTTAACAACCTTATTTTTAAAACTATAATCAATGAAAAACGGAAAAAATTCGTAACAAGTTATAAGCTTTTATAAATTTTTTGTACTTTTGTCATATACGTTTTATGAATAGTTATTTGCGGATTTATCGTATTAAAAAACTTTGAAAAGTTATGAAATCCTATTTTATAAATGCCGCTATTGGCGATATAAGGCAAAAGAGAAACGGGTTTACTTTTTTGTTGTTAATTATAACGGTATTGGCTCAGGGTCGTGATCTACTTCCAGACCAAACCCTTTGGTTTACCTATCCAGCTACCGATTGGAAAACGCAAGCGTTGCATGTAGGCAATGGTTATATGGGCGCTTCATTTTACGGAGGCGTTGCCACCGAACGGTTCGATATTGCCGAAAAAAGTTTTTGGGCTGGCGGTCCGAATGTTTCGGACGATTACAATTATGGCGTTAAGCGAGGCGGTAGCAAATACATTGGACTAATCAGGCAGAAAGTGGTAGAAGGTGATTATGCCGCCTCCGATTCGCTGTCGCTTAAATACTTGATGGGTGATTGGAAAGATTATGGATATTTTTCTAATGTCGGATCGTTGTTTGTTAATTTTAAGCACGAGCGAGGCGTTGCTTCGGATTATATACGCGGGCTTGATGTGGCTAAGTCGGAAGGATTTGTAGAATATACAATTAACGATGTAAGATTCAACAGGGAATATTTTGCCAGTTATCCCGATAAAGTGTTTGCATTCCGATTCTCTGCCGATAAACCAGGGAAGATTTCATTTACCTTGTCGCAGTCCATTACTAAACGGATCGATTCTGTTGTATTTAAGGGAGATGGCCAAATGGTCGTACAGGGGATGATTGTGGAAAACGGACTGAAATACTGCATCCGTATCTCCGTCATTGCTAACGGAGGAACGGTTTCGCACAGTTGGGATAAAATAAGAGTGGATAGCGCTAATTCCGCAGTGATTCTTTATTCCGTTGGTACGGAATACAAAATGGAACCACCACTATATAAGGGCGCTGATCCGCTTATTGAAACCGGAAAAGTAATGGACGCCGCTGTTTTAAAAGGATACGACGGGCTAAAGATATCGCACAGAGCCGACTACTGTTCGATTTACGACAGAGTCAAGCTGAAATTGACCGGAGATACGCAACTTGAAAAACTTCCCACAAATGAGCGTGTTGCTCAACGGCAAAAAGGCATGGTTGATGATGCGGCATTAGATGCTTTGTGGTTCAATCTGGGACGTTATATGATTATCAGTTCTTCGCGCAAAGGGACGCTTCCTTCAACTTTAACAGGAGTGTGGAATACGTTCGAAGTTGCGCCCTGGCAGGGTTGTTTTCAGATCAACATCGGTACGCAGGAAATGTATTGGGCTTGTGAACCGACTAACATTCCCGAAAGCCATGAATCGTTCCTGAAATGGATTGAAGCGCTTGTGGCACCGGGGCGGATCGCAGCAAAAGAATATTACGGAACGGAAGGATGGGTAAGTCACGTAACCAGTAATCCTTGGGGGCATGTAGCTCCGGGATATGGCTTGGAATGGGGGCTTTATCCATCGTCGGCAGCATGGCTATGCCGCCATTTATGGGATCATTACGACTATTCACGCGATGAAAACTATCTGCGGCAGCGGGCTTATCCGGTGATGAAGGAAGCGGCCGTTTTTTGGCTTGCTAATCTTACAGTCCGAAACGGTTATTATATCGTTGCTCCGTCGGCTTCCGCAGAGCACGGTATTGAAATCGATCCGGATACGGGCACACCGGTAAAATACGCTACAGTCAACGGCGAAGCGGATACTGATAAATGGAACACCGTCCCTGCTTTTCAGGACATTCAAATCGTGAAAGACCTGTTTCAGAACGTGATCGCCGCTTCGCAAGTATTGGGAATTGACCGAAAGTTCAGGAACGAAGTCGAAGCTGCTTTGAAAAAAATGCAGCCGCAGTTGATAGGTCGTTACGGACAGTTACAGGAATGGGTATTGGATGTGGATAATCCACGCGACCACCATCGGCACATTTCTCACTTGTATTCGTTGTATCCAGCTTCCGACATTTCGCCGTTAACCACGCCGGATTTAGCCAAAGCCGCACGTATTTCATTGAATATGCGTGGAGAAGGCTATATGCGCGACCGGTGGTATCATGCAGGCGGAAGTTGGTCGATGGCGTACCGTTTCGGATGTTGGGCGCGACTTTTCGACGGAGACAGAGCTATGAAAGTGTTTAATATGATGATCCGCGATACGGGTTTTGAAAATATGATGTCGAGCCAATCAAATAATCTGATGGTGGATGGCATGATGGGTTCTACAGCTGTGATGGCTGAATTGTTAATGCAATCACACAACGGCTGTATACATCTGCTTCCGGCTCTGCCTTCTCAATGGCCCGAAGGCAGCGTCGAAGGATTGGTTGCGCGTGGAGGATATAAGGTTTCGCTGAAATGGGAATACGGGCATTTAGTCTCGGCGCATATAACCGTTCCGAAAGGGATGAAACTGCCTAAGTTGCTGGTTGGGGGAAATACGGTTAGCAGCTCTGATAAAAGGATACAGATCACTTATCTTTAATCCCTTATTCTACGTTACAGATATAATATAAATATAAACACGAAGTTTCGCGAAGTCTTTAATAAAATTTTTGTGACTCCGTGAAACTCCGTGTTTATGCGGAATTCATTTTGAAATGACTACTAATAACTATTGTCCGCTGAACGGATTCTGATCCGCCTGCGAAATTGCGGTGTTGCTGACAAGTTCCAATTGCGGAATCTGGCAGAAGAAATGGTAATCATTTGATTCAAGATAGCCGATAGGTTGAGCGTCAGACGCATTATATCCGTTGATATACTGAAGTCCCCAAACATAATGACCTCCCGGATTAGTGGCGGATTCTCCATATCGCACCAATCTTTTTTGTAAACGCACTAAATCATAAAAACCGCTTTGCCCTTCACATATCAATTCTTTTCGGCGCTCTATATAAATCGCCTCCAGCAAATCAGTTCCGGTGGCGTTAGTCAGGTTCGTCACGCCTCTGGCTGTTTGCAAACGATTTAACAACGTCAGAGCTTCACTCCCGTTTCCTTTTTGAGCTGCGGCTTCCGACATGATTAACAACATTTCCGCTCCGCGCATCAAGCATACTTCAGGCCGGGTTGCGCTACCAATTACGCTACCTCCGTCTGCGCCATAATGTTTGTACTTATCAAACGCCCACTTCGTATTGATTTCGGTATTCACATTATTTGTTCTTTTCCAGAACTGATAACGATCCTCTGTTTTTTCGAACAATTCTTCAAATTTACTGTCAGCAAAAAAGTCAAGAAAAGAATAAATGGGACCATCCGAATAACCTTCTCCGTAACTGGCGTCCTGATTATACCAGAAATTAAACTGGGTACCGCCTCCCAGATTATTGTCATTGGTATATTGCATTGCCCATACAACTTCCGGATACCCGTTGCTAATCATTTTGTCAAAACCGCTACGGTATTGATCTCTTGTCATCAATACGCTATGATTATCGTAGACAATTTTTGCTTCATCATAAGCGCCCGTCCAGTTTTGCATAACCAAATAGACGCGAGCCAATATTCCCGAACATATTTCGGAATTGATTAGCCATTTGTCGTCGGGATTGTAGTCTGCCAAAAGCGATTTGGCTGTTGTCAGGTCGGATACAATTTGATTATAAATCTCTTCTACGGTAGAAAATCCTGTGTTGGGATCATCAAGCTCCGAAGTCCGCAAGATAACTCCGCGCTTGTTTTTAGCCATGATGTATGTTTGCTGATAGTTCTGGATCAGATGGAAATATTCAATACCACGCATGGCCAATGCTTGTCCTTTGATATGGTTCTTAGTTGTTTCTTCACCGTAGGAATCATCGATGTATGTCAAAATGATATTGGTACGGTTGATTACATTATAACACATTTTCCAGATTTTATCCGCATTGCCGTCTGATTGAGTTTTAGCATTTACATATTGATAGGCAGTCAATTGGTCTCCGCCCATATTGGTGTGACAAATAATATCGGAGCCTCCCAAATCGACATACATTTGAAATCCGGGAAGACCGGCATATACCCGATCGGTGCCATCCGAATTAAAATACAATTGCTTATAAGCCGAAGTCAATACTTTATCTAACTGAGCCGCACTTCCAAATATGTCTGTATCGGATATATCCGTATAAGAGCTGGTTGTCAGATACTGTTCGCATCCGTTCATGACAAAACCACTGATAATAAGTGATAGGATGCATATATTTTTGAATAATCGTTTCATACGTATTTATTTTTAATTTTAATGTTTAAAATGAAATTTGTACTCCTCCCATAAAAATTCTCCGAGAGCCTTGGATACCATTGTCTGTCTCTGCATTTCCGTTGTAGCTGTTACCCATGACTCCGGTTTCCGGATCGGTATGACGTTTAGCTGCCGGTCCGAAAGTCAATAAATTATTTCCAGTGACATAGACTCGTAGCCCTTCGATCATTGCCTTTTGAGTAAGTGTTTTCGGCAATGTATAACCTAAAGTCAGGTTTCTCAATCTCCAATAATGGTTGTCAAACAAAAAGTTAGTGGCGTATTTTACAGTACCGGCGTATTGTGTGTAAGACCAGCGCGGAAGTAATGTTCCGACATCGCCGGGTTGTTTCCATCTATCCTGTATCAGGTCTTCTATCATACCTACGCCCGGGCGGTTCATAATGCGTTCTTTATACGTATAATCCGACATTTTGGATCCGTAAGAATAATACCACATAAATGAAAAATCAAATCCTTTATATCCAAATGTATTAGTAATAGAGCCAAACATACTGGGAATAGCCGATCCGGAATATACATAATCGTCGGTAGTTACTGCCGATGGGTCTTCCGTGCGTATCCAACCTCCTTTTCCATCTCTGATTAGCCATCCGGGCATGCCGGTATCCGGATTAGCTCCGTCATATTGAGGCGCAATAAATTCATAGATGGATTTGCCTTTTTCCATCTTATAAGTACAGGATGTTCCATTATATACGTAGGCATCCGTCGGCAAATAGGTAACTTCATTTTTCAACGTAGTCAGATTCGCATCTATATCCCATCTGAAATTTTTCATTTTTATGATTTTCCCATTAATGGTGAATTCAAATCCTCTATTGCGTAAGTTTCCTATGTTCATATTCAGACCGGTGGCGCTTCCTACCTGTGCCGATATAGGCAAGTCTTTGTAAAACAGAAGCCCGTTGGAAGTTCTGGAGTAATATTCTATCGTCCCGCTTACCCGATTAAACACTGAAAAATCCAAACCTGCATTCCATTGGTGATTACTTTCCCACCTCAAATCAGGAGTAGGATATGTTGCGGGCATTAATCCGGCGTTCTGGTATAAATCGTCTGAAGTGTATGTTCCCTGATAACCATAAAGCACTTCGCCTCCATGTTTTCCTGTACTGGAATCGCGAACGATAAGCTTGTCGTTTCCCGTAGTCCCGTAACTTATGCGAAGAGCCAGATTGTTCAGCCATAATTTATCTTCCAGAAAACTTTCTTTAGAGATTCTCCATGAAGCTCCTCCGGAACCGAAAGTTCCCCAGCGCTTTTCCGGACTAAACCGGGAAGAAGCGTCTTCACGAACAGAACCTGAAAGGTAATACTTGTTCAGATAATTGTAATCCACTCTTCCAAAGAAGGATAACAAACCATAAGTATCCCGTCCTCCCCATGTTCCGAACTCGTATGTTGTATTTGCCAATTCAAATTTACCCAGGTCCATGATACCGCTACCCCACGCTTGATCGTAGTACTGATTCCATCCATACCATTCATGCCCTACCATTGCAGAAATAGTATGAGCTTTGTTGATTTTCCATTCTCCCGACAATACATTATTCCATGTCACAGAAAGATTTTCGTAATTGTATCTATCGGCATATCCTCCTTCAGCCAAGATGGAAACTCCATAGGGTGCGGTTTGCCCGCTGCCATGTACTGCGGAACCGTAAACCATCTCTCTGCTCCAGGAATCATCCATATTCAGCGCTGTTTTGAATTTCAGATTCAAAGGTAAATTGAATTCACTATAAAATTGAGCAGTCATTGAATGCCCCATCCAGTTATCAAAACTGTCGTCGTTGGGGTTGTTCCAATAATCTCCTGAATTACTCAAGACCTGGATACCGAAGAAGTTGTTTATGTATTCCCCGAAATCATACATGCGTTTACCGGTTTTTTCAGAATACACCCAATCTGTATTATCAATATTACGCAACCAGGGGGAAGATAAGGTAGTCGTAAAATTACATGCCCTGCTTACACCTCCCGAAATGTTTTGCCGGTAACTGGAATATGCTAAACTGCCTCCGACTCTCCACCAGTCTGAGATTTCAGCGCTCAAATTTGTGCGGAAGGAATATCGTTTGTAGTATTGACGGTTACCATAGCCCAAATCATCCAGATATCCGCCTGAAAAATAGTAAGAGACTTTGTCGTTATTGGCTTTGCCGCTAATATCTATCGTGTAGTCCTGCCGGAGTTTTCGAGAGAACACGGCTTTATAGACATCCCAATCATCTTCATTCCAGGCATATTTCAAATTCGGATTCATATATGGATGTCCGTTTCCGTCATGTAATACATAATTTTCATCGATATATTTAAATGGCGTCACATAAATCATATTTCCATTTGAATCCTGCGTCGCTTTCACCTGTTTTGTCAAAGCTCCTGCCGACGCTATGTCGCCTGCCTCCTGTGGCGTTTTGTTATCAAAATAAAGCGCATCGTAATACAAAGCATACCATGTATTTTCCAGTTGCTGATAGGGATTTGCCTTTTTGGGATTAGGAACCGCATTATCGGAGGTACCCCAGCTGCTTCGTAAATTAATCTGTGGTTTTCCAGATTTACCTTTCTTTGTAGTAATCATAACTACCCCGTTTGCAGCACGTGAACCATACAAAGAAGTAGCTGCAGCATCCTTCAAAATGGTCATGGATTCAATATCCACAGGATTAATTTGATTTAGCCCTCCGTCGTATGGCATTCCATCCACAATATACAATGGATTCGCTACTCCCGACATTGATGCAATGCCTCGAATTTCTACGCGGGCGTCCGCTCCCGGATTACCCTGTACATTTGTTACATTAACACCGGCGCTTAAGCCTTGCATCATTTCTGCGAAGCCGGTGCCTTGAATTTTTTCCAGTTTTTCAGCGCCGACAACTGAAGCCGAACCTGTAAAAGTCGATTTTTTACTTTGTCCATACGCTACGACAATTACTTCATCAATAGCTGTATCACTTTCGGCCAGATTTACATTAATTGTTGTCTGTGATCCCACGGTAATCTCTTTGGATGCAAATCCGATATATGAAAATATTAACACAGCCGCATTATCGGAAACCGATATTGAATAGTATCCATCAGCGTTTGTAATAGTACCAGCCGAAGCTCCTTTTATCCTTACTGAAACGCCAATCAATGGCGTTTTCGAAGAGTCATATACGATTCCTGTAATGCTCTTTTGCTGGGCGATTGCATTTATTACCCCCACATGAAGAATTACACAAAGAAAGAGATACTTTGTGATTCTTGTTAACCATAATTTTTTTGTTTTTTTCCCTTTCATATCTCAAAAAATAAAAATGTATTATTAATAAATAAATTATAGAGAAATGCCTGTTGCATTTTTCATCTTTCAATTCCGTTATTAATTGTTTTATTTCTGCAAGCATAATTAAGGAGAAGCAGTTTGATTTTGAAATAAGCCGCTACTGGAAATAAAAATACTTCCTGTAAATTATGCGCGAAGGGTTTAAACTCTGTGTGTTTTTTTTATAAATAATTATGACATTAACAAATGAGTATTGTTAAAAAATAACATTTTCTTTGTTTTTGCAAAATTTTTATCCACAATGCAATTATCTCCCACTTCCAAATTAACAATTATTAAATAAAACAACTAAAAATTTCAACAAATTTAAACATATTTTTTGAATTATACAAATTTTTTTAAAAAAAAGTGAAAAATTGTTTAAAAAAAATTGCAAATGCGAAATATTAAGTTTATTTGGTAGTCTGTATTTTGAAGCGGATGACTTGATTCCAAGTCGTTTGTATATTATAATTAATAATTTTAGTATATTTGTCGTTTCAAAAATTTGTGTTCGGAATAATACAACTAATTAATTTCTTTCAGTATGCGAGTAATTATTCAACGAGTATCTAAAGCGTCCGTTTCGATTAACAGTCAGCTAAAAGCTTCAATAGAGCAGGGTCTTTTGCTATTAGTCGGTATTGAAAATGCTGATACGAAAGAAGATATTGATTTTTTAGTAAAAAAAATCGTAAATCTTCGTATCTTTGACGACGCAAACGGCGTAATGAATTGTTCAATTTTGGAAATTAACGGCGAGATTTTGTGCGTAAGTCAATTCACCTTGCATGCTTCAACAAAGAAAGGGAATCGTCCGTCGTACATTCGGGCTGCAAAACCGGATTTCGCTGTTCCGATGTACGAAGCGTTTTGTTCGGAATTGTCAAACGCATCGGGAAAGATGATTCAAACCGGTGAGTTTGGCGCTGATATGCAAGTGGAATTAATCAACGACGGACCGGTTACGATTTGGATCGATTCGAAGAATAAAGAATAATGAAAATGACGATTGAAGAAGCTCAATTAAAGGTAGATGAATGGATTAAGACCTACGGCGTCCGTTATTTTTCGGAATTGACCAACATGGCGGTTTTGATGGAAGAAGTAGGCGAATTAGCCCGGATTATGGCTCGGGTATATGGCGATCAATCATTCAAAAAATCGGATTACGAGTATAATTTATCCGATGAAATGGCGGATATTCTTTGGGTACTCTGTTGTTTAGCCAATCAGACAGACGTGAATTTAACGGAAGCTTTTCAAAATAATATTCAAAAAAAGACGTTAAGAGATACGGAACGACATAAACAAAACATAAAATTAAAATCTGAATGAATAAATATGAAGAAGCCCTGCAAAATTTTGGTGTGGATTTGCAAGACGATGAAGTTCATAAAAAAACAACTGTAATTCTCGATAAAAGCAAAGAAAATAACACGTCGGAAGTATTGAAATTTTTGTATTCTTGCATTGATTTGACTTCTTTGAATACGGAAGACAGCAAGGAAAGTATCTGGCGTTTCACCGAAACAGTCAATGATTTTGAAGGTTCGCGACCGGACGTTCCGAATGTTGCGGCGATTTGCGTTTATCCGAATTTTGTATCCACCGTGAAAGAAGCATTAACGGCTGAAAATGTGAAGATTGCAGCTGTTGCAGGCGGTTTCCCCTCATCGCAAACATTCGCTGAAGTGAAAATAGCGGAAGTTTCACTGGCGCTTGCCGATGGAGCCGACGAAATTGATATTGTACTCAATGCCGGCTTATTCTTCGAAGAAAATTGGGAAGACCTTTGCCAGGAAATCGAAGAAATCAAAGAAGTTTGCTGGGATGCTCATTTAAAGGTCATTCTTGAAACGGGACTGTTAAAAACAGCGTCAAATATCCAAAAGGCAACCGTTTTATCGATGTATTCAGGCGCTGATTTCATTAAAACTTCGACGGGTAAAG
>Ga0123354_10009299_pt1 | contig 15029 bp, 8 predicted proteins | sample TergutLab28metaG_2_FD_97872 | JGI IMG/M metagenome (GOLD analysis project Ga0123354, IMG submission 97872) | Labiotermes labralis P4 segment gut microbial communities from Petit-Saut dam, French Guiana - Lab288 P4 | ecosystem: Host-associated > Arthropoda: Insects > Digestive system > Gut ...
ATAAAAAGACGAAGAAGAAGAAGAAGAAGGAGAAGAAGACGAAGAAAAAGAAGAAGAAGAATACGAAGAAGAAGGAGAAGAAGACGAAGAAAAAGAAGAAGAAGAAGAAGAAGGAGAAAAGAAGAAGACAAAGAAGAAGAATACAAAGAAGAAGAAGAATACAAAGAAGACGAAGAGAAATAAAAAGACGAAGAAGAAGAAGAAGAAGAAGAAGAAGGAGGAGAAGAAGACGAAGAAAAAGAAGAAGAAGGAGAAAAGAAGACAAAGAAGAAGAAGAATACAAAGAAGAAGAAGAATAATACAAAGAAGACGAAGAGAAATAAAAAGACGAAGAAGAAGAAGAAGAAGAAGACGAAGAAAAAGAAGAAGAAGGAGAAAAGAAGAAGACAAAGAAGAAGAAGAATACAAAGAAGAAGAAGAAGAAGAATACAAACAAGACGAAGAGAAATAAAAAGACGAAGAAGGAGAAGAATAAGAAGACGAAGAAAAAGAAGAAGAAGAAGAAGAAAAGAAGAAGACAAAGAAGAAGAAGAAGACAAAGAAGAAGAAGAAGAAGAAGAAGAATACAAAGAAGACGAAGAGAAATAAAAAGACGAAGAAGAAGAAGAAGAAGAAGAAGTTAAAACACACGGCTGACGTGACAAATTCTGAGGTTGGGTTACCACAGCATCACTCGCATTAATGATCTATAAATAGCATGCAGTAATAGATTCTTTAAAGATGAATGTCTTTCTATCTAACCAACTAACTAACCAACCAGCCAACTAATTAATTCCACAGAGCACAGTGGGTCTTGAGAAGCCAATAGCTCCTCAGCTAGTCAACAAATTCCCTGCACTTTAGGTTCATGGCCGTGTTCACAACAGCCTATCACTGGTCCCTATCCTGAGCTAGAATAATTAAGTCACCCATCCTACTTCTGAGAGACCAATTTTAATATTATACTCCATCTGTGTCCAGGTCTTCCAAAAGGCACTTTCCTTCAGGTTTTCCGACCGAAAATCTGAATTAATTCATATTTCCACGCGTGCCATATGACACACAAATCTAATTCTCCTCCATTTCATTAACCTAATGACCTTGGGTGACAAGCGCAAATCGTGGATTTCCTCACTTTGCATGTTTCTCCAAACTGCTATTAATTCCTGTCTCTTAGATTCATATAAATTTCTTATTACCAAGTTCTCCAAACACTCTCAGTCGACAATCTTCATGTTTGCACCGCGCATCAATGATAATTAAACACTTTATAATCCAACCAATGCACAATATACAATATGTAGATACAATTAAAATTATAAAATATTTAAAAGGGCTCCAACATGTTTCGGATCACAGAGGATCCATCATCAGGGAGCCTTGTACAGTGCTTGGCTAAAAATCACAAGAATTATTCTATCGCGTCCATTGACATGGGCAAGGTCGGTGTTATGGCAGCATATTCTGGCCCGTTATGTGTCTTCACATACAGTGAACTACACACATGCACAATGGGTCAGAATATGCTGCCATAACACCGACCTTGTCCATGTCAACGGACAAGACAGAATAATTCTTGTAATTTTTAGCCAAGCACTGTACAATGCTCCCTGATGATGGATCCTCTGTGATCCGAAACATGTTGGAGCACTTTTAAATATTTTATAATTTTAATTGTATCTACTTATTATATATTGTGCACTGGTTGGATTATAAAGCGTTTGTCTCTCAGTCGACGTTCTTCCTGCGGTGTGAGAAACCAAGTTTACACATCCACACAAAGAAAAATGCATAATTATAACTTGTAGGGGTTTCTAACAATCTTTACGTTTTTCATAATAATAAGCATTGCCTGAATTTAATAGGTTCTTAATTTCTAAGCCAAAGCAATTTTCATCTGTCGGCGTCGTTCCAAAATATTAAAAATTTGACATGTTTTCTAAGATTTCTTATGCAAAACAGTATATTTACTGGAAGAAGTTTATGTAGGCCTTTTGTTAGTAAAGTTAAAATTATATGGAATAATTCCTAGACATAAGGCGTTTATTAACCTTCTTTCAATTCCTGCAGCAGTTTTGAGATATTACTAAGAATCTGAGATAACTAACTGCTTTACCGACAATAAGGGTTGCAAATGTTGTGTTAAAATGGCACAAACAAGTCCCTGGGATAAAAAGTGAAAAATAACAATTGAACAAAGAGCAGGACACATTTTGAGGCGTGGAACTAAAATCGGACATCAGAATAACAGCAGGTGCTTAACAACTCTTTCAACGGCACACACTTCACAGGTATCGTCACTGCACTGATTCTTTCGAAAATCAGCTTTGTATATAAGCAGTGTATAAGATGCGTTGATTTGCTGGACGCCTGTAAGATTCGTTTGGATCCTCCTTAACTCGGAGGAATATTTTTGTGATAAACGTCCCAAAGTGTGCGTAGGTATGAAGCAGAGATATCTCACAATCAATTAAAGTTTTACATTACTATACCCTTATAACAGATAACATAACCTAATTCCAATCACAATCTGTCAAAAAAAAAACTAAAATAAAAAAAAAAGTTACAGCAACACGACTAAGGGCGACATCTGTGAAAGAAACAAACAGTATGGGAGCCTCACTCAATGCCTCGAAACTCAGTCGGTATATGGCACATAATCACGTTTATAGCAGCGCTCTTGGCACATGTGTGAAGTATTTACTATAGATAAGCAACAAATACCGGTCGGGGGGTGATTCTAGCAGTTTTCCAACTTATCACCGTAACAACCCCAGCATCTAAGGTTGCCATTATAATAAATTCAATTAATACGTGCCGACATCTAAAGGTAAATTTTCCAGTGATGTGCACGATTGCAATTCGCATGTCTAACTAACGACATGCCCTTGCATAACACGTAAGCGTCTTAGATTGTAGGCGGAAAATTGCAAAGGGGAATTCCATCCAATCCTAACACTTATTACGACGAAAGATTAACCATTTAAATTCCGAGTTAAATCCCATCTGCCATTTGCTGGCATTATTAGGAGCTCACCATATTCTCCACATTGGCAGGATAAGGGTTAATATGTGTCAGCGACTTTTTTCTGAGCTCTCGTATCAGCATTGAAATTAGAAAACTATAGCAGAGATGCGTGATTTCAGACTTACGCCGCAAAGGACATGACAGCTGCGCTCTTCTGGGTTGTCACAAAGCGAATAGTGATAATTTCTTGCCGATGTTTCGGGACCGTACCGGTCCCATCTTCAAGGGTCCTCGAAGATGGGACCGATAAGTTTGTCCCGAAACGTCGGCAAGAAATTAGCACTATTCGTTGCGTAATAACCCAGAACAGCACAGTTCTAGCAGAGACGTGTTTTAAGAATAGCATGAGACTATGTCACAGCCCACTAGTAACAGAAGTCCCTCTCTTGAAAATGTAATAAGTAAAATAACACTCTTTGATCAGATGTTCTATAATAAATCGTTCATATATTAGAAGCAGATTTCCAAGCAACTGGTAAATGCAAGCCTAAATGCTAAGTTCGGTGAATTTATTAAGCAAAGTTAAGGAGTATGGTTAGCACCAGCGACGGCTTCGAATCATCGGTGATCTTATCAGTGAGCAGACTAAAGTACACTTATTAATCAAACTTAAAGACTCTGAAGGAACCGTAAAGGTTAAACTACACAGTATAGAGTCATCATTTTATCTGACCAATATCGTTGGTCATTTCTCACCGATATGCCACCGCGCATATGAGCAGACCAATTTGATGCTTGTACGACCGTGCATCACTGATACAATAATATAGACAACCAACTAGATACAACAATAACAATTTATTGATGATTTCAATCAGCTCAACATGTTTTGGGCGATAATTTCGTCCATCCTCAGGAGCACTAGACTGTGTGTACAGCTTATGGCACAACGCACCGACGATACTGCCGGCCGGCAGCATCGTCGGTACATTGTGCCATAAGCTGCAAACACAGACTAGTGCTCCTGAGGATGGACGAAATTATCGCCCAAAACATGTTGAGCTGATTGAAATTATCAATAAATTGTTATTGTTGCATCTAGTTGGTTGTCTATATCAGTGTTTCCCAACCGCCGGGCCGCGCCGTGGATCTATTATACCGGGCCGCGAGAGGTTCTCCTGGAATTTGTCATTTTAGTTTTCTAAGAATTTTTCATGAATAAATATTTTATAGTGGAAATATTCTGTGGAGAATAATATTCGTGAATGTGTCGAAAAGCTCGGACCCAGATATTGGCCTGAGGAAACTAAAATATGCTACAAGATTTCATTAGTCTAATGATTGATAACTAATTTAACCCTTATCCTCCCAACGTGGAGAATATGGTGAGCTCCTAATAATGCCAGCAGATGGCGGATGGGATTTAATTCGGCGTTTAAAGAGTTACATGTAATTTTGTATTTGTCAACATGCCACACTGCACACATAAGTGTACTAATACACTTTATAATTATGCCATAATTAATTATTCATACTTATGTTAGTTTAACGTATGAACTAAAAAAAATAGAAAGGTATTTATGAGTAAATATGTTGGGACCGGGCCCTCGTCTTATGAAAAAAGAATTTACTGGGCCGCGGTCTCACAGAGGTTGAGAAACACTGGTCTATATTATTGTATGAGCAGACCACTCGGCGGCTACGGTCCAAAAAATAATCGACCCGATAAGTAATAGACGATACTGTGCAGATAAAATAATGTCACCCTCCGTATGATTCCCTGCTTGATTAAGTTTAGAACAGGAGCTTGCCAAATGACCAACTATTTCAACTTGGAAGAATAATACGTACTACTGTGAAACCTGCCATTGTCATAAGTAATTTTTCTGATGTAGTCCTCGAGCCAACGATCTCCTGAAACCCCATCCCAGAGTAAATCACAAATCTGAAACTAAAAAACACAAGCCCCGAGAAACACCCGTGTTGATCTACATGTTCCCAGGAGAAGACGACGCCGGTGGGTTTCGACAACCCATTAAGAGAAGTCGCGTGGAACTCAGCTCAACAGCACTACACACTAGGAGATGGATGACAGACGAATAAGGGTTCGATTTCCGACGGCATCGAACCTTAACTAGCCTCCTGTTCGATGTGCATCTAGAGCTCTTTCCCACAGGATAAAGCGGATGGCGCACGAGGGTGACAAATCACTTCCATCTAGTACATTTACGGGCTCCACAATCACAACACATAAATGAATTTTCCCCTTCGCAAATGCAATGATTATACCGCCATGATTACCACGTAATGGTGAATTTGCCATTAATGGATGGGATTTATAATGTGCCCCATTTACGAACATAATCCCTTTACAGTGACATAGCTTCTCGTGGCCCAAATTATAGTATCAGTTTCCTTTTCAGGCTTAGTTAAACCGAACACATTCTCATTAGGTAGCAGAATACAACTCTATAAACATTTGCTTTGAAATTGCCTGTAATTGGTCCTCAGTCTGGTATATCTTTGTAACCTGCTCTCTTGCTACTATATACACTAGCGGAAGTTAATGAGTGATAATTGGACTTACCTTGTAGTACAGTAAGAATATCTGATATCACATAATTATCCTCCAGCTATAACCCTGGAGTGAAACAAGATAGTGAGCCAATTAATTCACTCATCTCCCACTTCCATAAACAACGTATCAAGTTCGTCGTTGTGCGTTATTCTACTGTTCTTCGAGTGTTGCTCTAACAGCCGCCAGGTGGGAGTTACAGCTGTTGTATAAGGTAGTGTTTCTCAATCTTTGTGAGACCACGGTCCGGTAAATTCTTTTTTCATAAGACGAGGGTCCGGTCCAAATAAATTTACTCGTAAATACCTTTCCTTTTTTTTTTTAAGTTCATACATTAAAGTAACATAAGTATTAATAATTATGGCATAATCATAAAGAGTATTAGTACACTTATGTATATGGTGTGGCATGTTGACAAATAAAAAATTACATTTAAATTAGTTATCAATCACTGGACTAATGGAATCTTGTAGCATATTGTAGTTTCCTCAGGCCAACATCTGGGTCTGAATTTTTCGACACATTCACGAATATTATTCTCCTCTGAATATTTCCACTATAACACATGTATTCATGAAAATTGCTTAGAAAACTAAAATGACAAATTCCAGGAGAACCTCTCGCGGCCCGGTATAATTGATGCCAGGATCCGGTACCGGGCCGTGGCCCGGCGGTTGAGAAACCCTGTTCTAGACAAAGCAACAGGAGGCTGGCAGAAATTACACAGCGAGCCTCACAGTTTGTGCTCTTCGACAAATACAAGAATAAATCAGCTTCAAACGGTGACCGATTGGGAAGGACGTCAAAGGAAGTGGTCACACACTATTTTTATGTATTTTCACAACATGACGGTTCAACCGGGGACGCCCCTAACTCTGTGGTGCGGTATCACCGTCATGTTTGGTAGGACATGTGAACAGTCTGGTTTTGAGTATCAAAGACATCCATTTAGTAATATATATTTCTTCACATATGTTACGCAAAATATGGACATATACAGATACAGTTACAAAAATAGCAGTAGCAAAATTAGCAATCATTATATAATTATTAGTTGGTGTACTCATATTAGTAAACTGTTCTATAATAAAGAAATACAAATGGTTCATATTAGTTGTCATTCTTAAGTATACGAACTGACTGTCATATTCACAGTAATTCTACTGTGCAGGGAACATCAAAGCTTCCTAATGAGATTCACACTCATCAGCAACAGATATATCACAAATGTAATAAATACTTCAAAAATGTAACACTTTCACTGGTTCTGCCACATTCATAGTCTAATACAAGACATAAACCAAACCACAATAGTCACGGCAGCTATAGACCAGCGCCACCCACCACGGCCACATGGACCAACCCCCACAGCACATCATTTAACTTCTATAAGAGAGGCAAAGAACAAGGAAGGACAGTGATCAATATCAACATACCAGCAACTAATCACTTCCACACTATGCATGATATGCCTGACTTGGAAACACTGGCCCTTCCAATCTGTATGTATCATATCTTAGACATGGCAAGTGCGGGAATTGTGTCTCAGTATCTCTCATCAGTTAATGGTCCTATTCATGGCTTGTCAACAACACAAATTACACGCAAGGTTTAAAGTTTGCCATTGTAGTGAAGAGAAGATTCTTCTGAGTTGCGAAGCCATGGAATGTAGAGTGTGTACTATGTTTAAGAGAAACATAACCCAAAAATTAGTACAACAGAAATAAAGCTAACATGGGGGTTATGTATGCCAAAACATAAGAAAAAAAGAACGCGACCATTTTTAAGCACAATTAAATCGTAATCTATCAAAACATAATACTACCACATTCTTGTACATAATGGCAAACAGGAAATCCCAGAAATCGGATGAGGATGCACACAGAAAATAACACAGCAAATGGAAAATTAACATAAGAGATCACACTGCATCAATACCAAGCCCCTGCAAGCAACATCACAACAGTTAAAACACACTGAAAGGTAATCAAGATATAAGAACAAACTGGGTGTCTAAAATGTAAATACACTTTTGATTTTACAGCATTTAAATCGGAAGACGTCTTCATTTTTTTATTATTATTCCTTACACATCTTGTTTATATAACCCAAATTTGCAAAGAGATGTATACAGTGAGAAGATCCCCATGATTGATTAAGCATGATGTCTTGAAGGCATATGAGGGGAGAAGCAGTATAACTCGACACATTTTGAACCTCAGCTCTAAACAGAGATTAAGTATTCTGCCTCATGTTCTGGCCACTGTACCCTTAGCAAAAGAGCTTCCAATACCCATCAGACGGAAGCTTGGGTAGATACTGGTGGTGGGCTGGACAACGTGGAGAAAAGTAATTACCCACATCAGGAATCAAACAATTCCGCAGCTGTCCAGTTTGCAGCCTAGTCACTATACCACCTCAGCCACCCCGACTCCTTAAATAGACGGTACATGTTTAATTTGACATCTAAAATGATGACAATAAACTAAGAGCAATAAGGATAAACTACTGCAATAGGAGAAAGAAGCCATCACCACAACTCTACCAGTGGAAGCGATTCAGCTTCACCAGATCTTATTCATCTTCCAATTAATATGGCCCACAATAATGTTCACTTCTTAATACAACCCAGTATAAATGTCCAGTTTTCTGCCACACACAGCACAGGCAAAGTATTATGACAAAAGTCACAGGGTGGAGAAGAAACTAGATTGTACTCTAACAAGTTTTGGTATACTGGTAACAAGATTTTATGTTATTTTCAGTTCAACTCGAGTTCCCTCAAAAGAAACAAAACTACATCCAACTCAGTGTCTGTAGTGCAGTACAGTTGGGCAGGGAACAGGGAGATCACTAACTCCAATACCTGTATCAATTCTTTTGCTGACTCAACCAGAGGACTGGGTATCTAGAGGTAGCAAGGAGCACAGCAAACATAAGATATCATGACAATTCATTACTACAAACACCACTTTACAACTACAAAGTGTATGAATTACAGGTTTCTTCTTGAGAGATTCCTTGAAACAGCCCTACCCAAACCTCCAAGTAAAGCTAACTGCCCACCCCTGCACAAGGATCATGTACTCGAATGGGCCAAACGATCAAGCACTGATGCATCAAATTTTATACAAATAAGCAAGTGCGCATTAAGCATCACAGCAATTGCAGACACATCAAACACATCTCCAACTGACACACACACACACAGTTCTCTAATACCATGAAACAATGTGCAGTAATATCAGTAATAAATTACCAGGAATACAGCATGTTTTATCATACAAAGTTTGGTATGGCCTTTCTGAATTCAACAGCGTACTTGCAGATAATCTGTAAATGACAGCCACACAACGGGCACTGATTTTGTACTTTGTTTGCTAATTAATAAAATATAATTATATTATTAAATAAATACCGACAAATGCATTTGTTGGTATTTACTTAATACAGGTTATATACGAAAGGAAGCAATTTAAAATAGGGTTAATCCAACCCACTGGTTCCCAAATTCCTACAGTCCCTGGAGTATCTCGACATGTTTCTCTCTGCAGAATATCACGTCAAATGCTATCTTTTCCGCCAACATTCAAATTACGAAGAGTGGAAAATAAGTCTGCTGCAGTGAATCACTTTGTACATCACCTAGGTATCATAACATTCAGTCAGATGCCATGGTAACAAATTCTCCCGTGTCTTGCCATCATTCAACTGAGGAACAAATTTCTGATTGGCATTATGATGTCATGTTATATTCCAGATCCAATCAGTCACAAGATTTTTATACAAGCGACTGCAAAAATGTGTAATTGAGAAAAATATATTGACATTATTTTTTTTCTGTGAACTGGGAAAAGACCACTATTACTCGTGTTCCGGGGTGAAACACCTTCATCTAGCTTGATGAAAACCAATGTCTGATAGTTTGAGAACCATGACTAATAAACACACACTACTGCTACTACTATTACTACTATAACTGATACAGACACATGACATCTGTTCCTTTGTACAGTCAGCATATTGAGCAATGAACCTAAATGAGATAAAATCATGCAGATCGCCAATTCAAACATAAAATCATACTGTATAGTGTCTACATAAAAATAACAGACAGAGAAAGCTTACTATGAGATCCTTACAACAATCTTCCCACATGCCAAGTCAGAATTACTGTCAAGTAATGAAACAGTACCTTGACCTGATCTAAGCTCTGTTACTTCACATCTGCCTTTATGGGTAAAGCAAGCAAAAGGCAAGGCAAGGCAAAAAACTGCATCTATTCAGTAACCATATCAGCAGTACCACATGGCAGACTGCATTTAACAATAACTTTCCTATACTATGACAGTATAATCACAGTATGGCACACAAAACATATTTTAACATGACTCTGACCTGGCTCCACATTACACTTCAAGATGCCATGAGACCAAAATAGTGGTCTTTACCTGCCATTACTTTACAGCAGAAACATTCTGCTATAGACCATTTCTTTATTAGATTAAATTGCAATAATTTTTTCATTACAAGTCAGGTAGCATCAACTGAAAGACGTACTAGGAATGATGATTTGCGAAGGGGCTAGCACTGGCTGCAGCCTGTTTTATGACAGCACTTTCTTGAAGGCAGCAAGATAATCAGAGGATAGCTGGTTGCCATACTAAGAATATAACCTGGAGCCTTCCACACATGAATCAGGAGTAATAACCACTTAACAATGACACTCATTAAGTTCCAAACCATAAAACTAATGTATTAAGGATAATGCATCAAAAGAAAGTATACTTTCAAATATAGAAGTAGAAATGCAAGTAATATAACCGCTTTTGTCTTTCTTGAATGCCCCATATTTTCATAAAAGTTGCAAATAATACTCACTTTAATGACAATCTGTGATGTCATGTGGAAGAAAATCACTGGTAATGAATTCTGACAGAAGCATTAACACCCAGTAACAACATTAATGACAATCATCGCTACTTACACAGTTCCATTCACAGTTGTAGTAAATGCTTCATCTTACTTTGCTAGTATTAACTTTGAGCTTTTCTATATATACCGGTATATCTGTGGAAATATCCCACACTATCTACACTAGACAGAATAAATTAAAGTAGGTGCAACAAGCAGTTCCATATAAAATATCGAGCAGGTAATATACAAGCATAACAGACATGCCACAAGTTAAAGAAACACATAAGCTGCCAACACAAATATGTGAGATTACAGCTGGTGATGAATACGTGAAATGATAACTAAAAACTACCAAACACCGTTACAATATTCATACAAGAGCACATCTTCTGCCTAAAATATGGCAAGAACACTGACAAAATAAACATGGCAGAAATATAACTTTTGGAACATTTCTATTTACATGTACATGGTACTTGCTTACATAACAGCACAGTAAACACCATATCATGCTCATCCAACACATCCAGTGGAAGGAGAAAGGAGAAGAGGATGATGTCAATAACCATGCCGCAGACACGGCCACACTTTTCAAAACTATCAACTTCCCAAGTTAAACTTCTGCTAAACAATTTTAGTTGCATATCAAGACCTCGGGTCATGTGAAATTCTCAGTGACTAAATGTAATGAAGTTTTTAAAGACATCAGCTCTGTCAGTTCCTAATAATGCTGACAGCCTTCAAGTGACTGGAGTTTCATTCTATACTGATGTGGCAGATTACTGTGATGACTAATGCACCTTTCGATAGTATCAGTTTTAGACATAAAGGGTTTAAAGACCTTTCCATTTTTTTGTTTGGATTCAAAACCAGAATGACACTTTTTTTTTTGGGGGGGGGGGGTGTTTTATGTAGTGTGTGTCAGTAACTAAGGCTAGGCAACAGATGAATGAAAATGTATACGAAGCATTGGTGGATTGGTGGAATTATCATGACAGCAAGAACACTGAAGAACTTGGAGGGGTGAGGGGGGACATGTGCCAGTAATACACCGTCCACCACAAAAGGCACAAAACCATATTCAGGGGGTGTATAAAGAACAAATATGAATACCCCAACATCACACACTCTTCCTCTAGGCAACAAACACACTGAACAAGACCAAGAGAAGATGGATATTTAAACACACAGTTTTACACCAAAATGAGAGAGACATTTTAAAATGTCTTCTGCCCTGTGTGTGAATCAACATTTACAACGTTTAGTTTTCAAAGACAAGATCATGCAGTAAAAAATTGTGTCCACAGGAAAACACCAACCCCTTCTCCATACTTCCTGCAGCTGTTCACATCACAGTTCAAAGTTTGTGTTTCTGTAACTTTACGAGCATTATGACAAAGTCCTGTACAATTTACATTCTAACTCTGGCTATAAAACACAAAATTCATATCATGCAATGGCTCACTACTGTAAAGTTATTCTGACCAGTTACAGTGGAACATTATAGCAGTTCAGTGCTACAATGCATCTACACGCTACACTCTACAAACACAAGCTTCCATTATGTACCAGCAGCACAAGACACTTCCTTGCACCACACTAATACTGTACTTAGTTTAGAAATTATATTAAATTATACATGGGGAAAGAAAAGAAAAACAAAAACAAAACCTCATATTTATCATTTGCTGAAATATTTGTAAATTAGCTACAAATAAACTATACAAGTGCATTAAAAACTTAACAACATATGAAGACGTACAGTAAAAAGGTCCAGCAATATACTGTGTTATACAGGGTGAGTCTCTCGCTAGTGGCCCCAAACTATTGTCTATGTATACAGTCAAAGAGCGGGGGTTTCTCGTTTGTAAATACTGGCAAACAGGTTCATTTAAAGCTTGCCAGACGGCATTTCGAACGGAATTCGGTGAAAGACGTGCACCATCGAAGTGTTCCATCCAGAAATTGGTTAAAAAGTTAGAGACAAGGGGAAGCCGACCTAATGCCTGCCGACTTCTTTCTTTGGGGCCTATTGAAGGGCAAAGTGTATAAAAACACACCCCACACAAGCGAACAACTCAAAGATGCTATACGCCAAGAGATTCAAGCCGTCAATGTCGACACTATGGGAGAGGTATTCCAGAATTTGGAGAAACGCATTCAAGTGTGCTTGGACGTGAAAGGAGACCAGTTTCAGCATCAATTATGAGCAGGTCCTGTTTTGCATCGTTCCCGGTATGTGTATATAAATTTTCAAGTCATTATCTCAATAACATAATTTTTTATAGACAATAGTTTGGAGCCTCTAGCGAGAGACTCACCCTGTATAATTGTAATGGTCATAGGGATAATATGTCATGAATCACAATTACTAATCTACACTGGTATGTTAACATTACAATAATTCAGCTCATGATTACAGGCCAGTGAATATGAAACACTATTATTTGCAGACAGAATTACAAAGGTTATGCCCCAGATGCCAGAAGGCAGTATGAACACAACCCCACACATCACTGCATATGTAAGCTATGTACAACTGCATGACAGAAGTGTAGCATGGGACTGTGATTCCAAAATGTATAACCTGAATCTTCAAGCAGGAAACAGAGCAAGCTATTACTTCTTGCCAGCCTGTTTTTATTTGTTCCACAGGACCAGATTTCTGGAAACTAATGGTTTTGGGCAAGATGCATGGCCATATAATCTGTACTATACTTAAAAGCTAAAAAAAATTCAGTGTGTTAAAATACAGAGTGTCATTTGCCCTTAACCTATTACATATATGTCAGATACACTCTGATACAGACTTTACCTCACCTCACAATACAACTAATATACATTTTTAATGCAATTTCTACCTAAAATAAGCTGCATGCTGGCTAGGTACATAAGTTACATACATACACACACCATTAACACTGAAGACAAGTGCACGTTGTATGAGGGTGCCTAGGACAAAGTAAGTGGTAGAGTCAGAAAAGGTAGCCTGAGAATCAACTAAATACAAATCACTACAGCTATATTTAAAAAAAAAACTAAATCACAAGAGATTTTTCAACAACTTGACCATACACGTTCCACACAAATGGACTCATTGTAGTTCCAGCAGAACAACAGAACTGTGACCGTATAATTCTGCTTCAAATCATTCTCTGTCGTCTTCAATCCAGGGTACAAAATTTTTATGTACCAACTCTGCACGCAATGCTTTCACAATCGCAAGATGCAACTATTCACTCATCCACTTATCACAGACAGGTAAACAAGCTTATTTTTTAGTTGAATAAAGAGAGACCAACTTGATGTCACTTGCTTTATTATTTCATTATTTACTGCTCAACATCAAGTTGGCCTCTCTTTATTCAACTATCAAGATGATGCATGGTCCAATAAACCTAAGATAATTTTTTATTTTGTTCACATTTTTATGACATACTCTACGTCTTAAAACACTGCTATTTACTGCAGGCAGTTGTTCTTACTGCTACTTACTGGCACAGTGAAAAGCAGACAACTGACTGCCATAGAGTTTTCACTTTTGCCTGATGCACAATTCCAATTTATTATTCTAGCAGTTCCAACCAGTTAATCGTCTGCGGTGTGACAAAAAAGCTGCACCGACTGTCCACAAAAAGTACTGTCACTACACGTAGAGTCTTACACAATAATGTGAATACAAATACTAGTGTCACGGTGCAAATGTACCTGTCCCTAGCACTTGTTAGCCATACATGCAGGGAAAGGTAAATGAATCCCTGTACAGGCCCTGAGGGTTGCAGGAGGTTGAGACTCCCGGATTTCAAGACAACATGCACTTTGATCAAATCTGACAGTGGGAACTCCTGCTGCTTCCTAGAAATAAAACTGTTCTTAGTATATACAGGACAATTGTCAGTGCCAGTTTACTGGAAGGCCATTTAATGAAGTAAGTACAAATATGAAAGAAGCACACATTCAACTAGAATTTGAGTCTCATCATCAAGACATTCATGTGGCCCTGGAAAGACAAGCTGCACAGATGAGGCAGATAGAACTGGAGAAGAGGTGTAGCCAATGGTGACATTCAGCTACCAAATGTTGGAAATGGACTTACTGAACAAATTTCTAGATCCTTCCATTAGTAACATAATGAACTGGCCTGATACAGCTGCACACACAAATTTATCTGATGAGGTGAAGCGGTTTATGCACCCACATTTGTAAGAAGCAAATACACTTCATTAAAAAAGTCCAATATTTATCTTTACAGAAATGTATCAATACATAATACATGTTATAAATATCACATACAGCCCTGTCCTAAAGTATTAGTCTTCTCAGTCACACGTTATGATGTCATGAAATGTTTAAACCCTTGAAATATCATGCTCTGGCAGCAAAGTGTTATGGCATATCTGCCTGTTGCAAAACCATCTTTAAAGACAGTCAAGAATCTTTTAGTTACATCTTTAACACCGTATACATTACAGTTCCATGGCTGCTTAAGATCTATTTTGAAAAAAAAAAAAAAAAAAACAACTTGAATAACTTTTACCAAATTAAAAAAAAAAAAAAAAAAAGTACAAAAATAATTCAAAAAAAACCAGG
>Ga0123354_10009300_pt1 | contig 15027 bp, 10 predicted proteins | sample TergutLab28metaG_2_FD_97872 | JGI IMG/M metagenome (GOLD analysis project Ga0123354, IMG submission 97872) | Labiotermes labralis P4 segment gut microbial communities from Petit-Saut dam, French Guiana - Lab288 P4 | ecosystem: Host-associated > Arthropoda: Insects > Digestive system > Gut ...
CAGTGGTTAAGGTACTGTGCTACAACCCAGTAGGAGGACCGCGGTAGCACAGTGGTTAAGGTACTGTGCTACAACCCAGTAGGAGGACCGCGGTAGCACAGTGGTTAAGGTACTGTGCTACAAATCGGAAGGTCGCTGGAATTTCTCATTGACATAATCCTTCCGATCGCACTATGGCCCTGAGTACCAGGAGTATTTCCTGTGGGTAAAAGCGGCCGGTGTGTAAGGCTGACAACCTTACCACCATCCTGCGCCATTGTCACGTAATCTGCGAACCTTAACTTTCGGGAAGCCTCTGGACAACTCGGGCCTCTAATGGGACTGATTTAGCTTTACCTTTACAACCCAGTAGGGTCAACACACTTCATGTTATAATATTAAAATTTATGACATGTATGTAAAAACCATTCATGCCGTAAAAGATTTTCATCACCGCTGCCACAGAATCAGGTCAATGAAACCTGTCCTGAACCAAGTTATTTAAACCACATTTCCCCTAATACCTGACGAGGTTTCACTTTAATGCTTGTCTATTTGTCGGAAGCAGTCTGGTGTCCAGCTTTAAATTAACCAGTAGCCCTAATGTGGTAGCAGAGCCTTAAATTTTAACTTCATCAACGCCAACCACTCACCTCCACCTATTGAGAAGTTTATTAATGTGTGGCCATAATCTTACGCACCCGCATGGGCTTACAAGTGCCACTGGGTACGGTCCTAATCTATTTCCATCTGCCTCGGAACCTAACAACATTAACGTCAGCCTCCCCTTTGTTTCTTTCTTTCTTTGTCTTCCAAGTGAACATTTACGAAGACGTACCCCGAATATTATTTCGATCATTCAAAAATTTTGTCTACTTTTCCCGTGTCTCGAATCACGTGTTTCCCGTCTCAAACCCGCAGTAACCCGACTGCTCGAAAAACAGCTTAATTTTGTAGGCCTAATGAATGTCGGCATCCCAAGAGATTGCAGTAATTGCAATTCTCAGTTTAAGTCCTCCCAAATTAGCCACGATCTCCTGCCGAATGAGGAATGAATCAGACCGATCACAACGCTAATAGTTCTCCGTCTATCACACCACGGAACTGGCAAATTCATTTGAGTTATTTTAATATATTCCATATTTTGCGTTCATTAGAATATATTAGTGAATCCAAAAAAAAGCACTTACAGGTAGTTCTGCTATAATTTCCCTCACGCACTTTTATAACTGCCTACAGGTTTCGGCTCTTTGTGGGCCATTATAAGGGAGATAACAAATACAAGAGACGTATAAAATATTTGTAAATATCGTCATTAGACAATGTCGCTCGTGCGTATACCAAACACAGCAGCACGTTGAACATGTACAATATAAGCGTTAGAAAAATGTTGGAAAATTAAAACTAGCAAAAGTATATTCATTATTTACACATAAAATTGTAAAAATATGTAATCTTTTTCAATCAAACATCTGCTTAAATTTCTTCAATCCGACTGTGTAAATGAAGTCCCAATGGGTTTAGATTACGACGTGTGTTGTCTAAGTGAACATCCTTTTATATTGCATTGCAATTTAACATGCAGATATTGAATAAAAGCAAGCCCATTACAGGCCTGGACAGGTCCTAAAGGTTCCAGGAGGTTGAGGGTCCCAGATTTCAAGATAATGGGCACATGAAGGTGGTAAAGTTGTTAGCCCTATGCACCGGCCGCCTCTACACCACAGGAAATATTCCTGGTATTCATTTCTGTTACAGGCTGAGTCAACCCAAGGGCCATGGTGTGTCCGGAAGGATTACGTCAACGAAAATTCCTATGACACCATCGGGAATCCAACCCGCGACCTTCCGGCGTATAGCGCAGTGCCTCAACCAACTATGCCACTGCATAGCTCCAAAATTGAATAAATGTTGGTTAAATTCAACCTTTCTCACCAACTCACTATTCATGCACATGCATAGATACGTTTAATATGACGTCATGCACGATGCATACAATATTAAGAAACTTTCGTTAATTTTAATTCTCAAAAATTTTACCAATAGTGACGATACATACACATTAGACAGACCACCGTGACTATCGCATTTCCTTAGCGCTGCTAGCCTAACTCCCGATACAACAACTACTGTTTCCGTCATATTGTTACTACCGACTGCTGGAGATAAAAAAGAAAAAAGAAAAAGCACGAGTTTCGTGTAGCCACCAGTGGAAAAAATTATCAATTTTCATTAAAATCTCTCACAGACAGACGGTGGGACAAGGGACCAATGTGACCACCGCTGTATTTATTTACAGCACGCTGAGTAAATAACGTATAATATAAAACAGTGTGACGTCACATTCTTGTGTGTTTAGAAGCTACATGTAACGATAATGAAGAAACATTCAGTGTTTATTTCCTAAGGTGTTTCAGTTAAGAAATTCCAGTACAGACAGACGGCACAAAATAACAAAGCAATTACATTAGCCATTACACTTACTTTCCTAAAGATCGCAGGCAAAGGGCGGAAACTTCGGGTAAACTTTGTTTTGGTTAACGGGAATTTATAACAGTAAGACTATTAACATATATATATATGAGTGTGTGTGTGTGTGTGTGTGTGTGTGTATGTGTGAATGAGTGTGTGCAAATCCATCGCTTCGGAATAGATTATTTAAAAACAACGGGCGAAGAAGAACCACCAGTTTTCGTACTTTCTCTCTCCTTTTTTGGTAAATGGTTATGTGTAGGTATATTCATAAGAGTGTCATAATTATCAAGCAATTTCGCAATTTGGGTAAAGTTTGTTAAAGGGAAACCCAGGGCGATGATAGGATACTTTTAGTAACTTTTCTTTTTCGCTCAGTACAAACGTAACACACAGCAACTACAACCCACAAAAATTCACCAGCCTAAAACGTATTTTATCCGAGGCAGTTTAAACCCACACCATTAACATTATAAGAAACTGACAGACTCCAGCTTTTTTTAACCTCCTATACAGAACAAGCCCACAACGGCACACATAACAGAACAACTAATATATAACTACAAACAAAGGTAAACCACAAAACAGACACCAATCCTACCAAACCAATCTTATACCCGACACAAAATCAAAATAAACAAAAATGAACAATACAAGATTATTCATAATATGATCAGGGAGATAAAACAATTTCATTATTATTTAAAAACATCTAATTTTAAGAAGAGAGAGAAACAATCACTTTCGTTATTGAAAAATAGTATCAATCGGTCAGTCTACGAACAAGCTTTAATGTCTGCTGCTTCTTCAGAACAACTGTCACGAGCAGCCAGTACGTAACAGTCACCGCAGTCATCTTACAGCAGTACAGTATGTACTCGCACATTCGTGACATGTGAGGGGACCACGACTTCAGCTGTTACATGGCACTTGTTTTTATTATTAGTGTACATCCGCACATCCCAGGATGTTTGCTTCACAGCATGGAAGCTTGTTAATATTCAAATACTCGCCACATCTCCAGCAGTGAAGCAAATAGGACTAACATGATGGAAAATGTTTCCTTCAGGATGACAACTTGACCTTAGCCCGCAAGCAAGAAAATCCATGACAAGGAGGGTACTGTGTACAGTAAAACGAACAAGTTGAAGTCTTACGCGATCTTTCCGTCGTACAGTGTGATACATAAAGCAGATTCCTTCTTGCCATGTGCTGTTTTTTTTTCTGTGGTATTTCACTAACCGATTTCCTTCAACATCCTGTGTAATTGGAAAAGATAATCAGTTCTTTGTCGAAGGATGTACAGAACTACGGTGAGATGGTTTAACAAAATGAAAGGCACAGTAGGTCAAGCGTTTGCACTCTTGAAGTCTACTGACCCAGTTGCATATCTGCTCACTCTGAAACAAGCTCAAATCTTATCTTCATATAAATTCCATAAGGAACACTACAGAAAGCTATTCAATTTGTAGTAGTCGCTGGTATTACACATGTTCGGAGAATAGTTATTATGAGTAGGTATGAAACGCCTGAAGGCGAAAAAAACAAATCGTCATACACTGTTACAAAAAGTAAACTATGCCGTATTTTGTAAATTTTAGAAGAGACTACTTCTAATTAAAAGGTTCTTGATAACATTCCCTAAGGTCTGAGTGCACCTGATTAACACAGAAAACGATTGATGATTTCGTTTTTTCCTGCTGTCTGTGTGTTCATTCTTCATGCAGTTAATCCATCTATTTTGTTCACCTATAACTTGGCGATATATGAAATTAGGCAATGAAACTTTAATTAAACTTAGGCCTACCTGAACACCAACTAATTGTTCCATATCTCATTACAAGCAAATTGAAGAATATTTCTGAGGAAATTTATAAACGTATTGAGATAGACAATTTTTAAGTGTGTAACACTACAGCGGGTAAACTTAAGTCGTAAGTAACAAAAAGTTTCTCTAAGTGTATAAGTTATCCTGACAGTACGACTTCCCATGTCTTTCATTGCTACTATTATCCGTGAGGTAAAATATCACATACAGAATGGTGATCCAAAAAAAAGAAGTGTAGTTGCTAGCAGGGGTGTGGAAGTTGAAAAGAATTAGAAGAAACGCAGGTATATGAAGATGTTCTTTACGTTTTGGTGAAAAAGATGTGAAACACATATTACTGGATTTTTTAAAACTATAAACAGGAGAATGAAATTTTTAAATGAAACATGGTTAAATATGAATAAAGAGATAGCCTACAGGAAAATATTCATTATCATCATCTAGTTAACATGGATATGGGCCACTTGTTGACACGTTCCGGTCTCACACTTCTAGAAATCTCTTTAGTGGTCTCCCCTGGTTGCTTCTGCCTTTTGGTCTGTAGTTTTTTGTTATCTGCGGTAATCTATTATAAGGCCTTCTGTTTGCATGTTGCAAACAATTTCTTCAGTAGTTCTGTATTTTGTCCAAAACTGGGGGTATATTAAAGCGCACTATCAAGCATCAGATAATAAATTCAGGCATACATTTAGACAAATTCAAGTACACGTGGATTTTGTGAAAAAGAGTAAGTGTAAATATGTATCACAAGTATCAAATGGTGAAGGTCTACCACCGTGACAACCAGCTGTTAATCAGTAATTAGCCTCCATCATTTTAAGAACTTTATTATTATTTTTTTTTACCAATAAGACGAATTATTAGCAAAACATTCACAGTACCTAATGGTGCAAATTCGTGTATACAGAAGTACAGTAATAACTCTACATGAAAACCTTCTCTCCCTCAAACTGAATGACTTTTTTAAAATCAAAATTAAACGAGGTAAATTTTGGAGATTCAAGTCTTCTGAAAATGTTACTCTACGTCGACTGGCAAATACTGAGAAGAGGTCAAACGTTTTGGACTGCTTGATCCCGAAAAGAGAGGAATACGCTCCTCCAGAACGTCCGAAACTTTTATCAATGACACGACGTACATACCAGATACGAACATTCGTCAACACAGCTGACAGAATCTCAAATCTCATACGTATTCCTTTGAGAGTAAAGTAGCCGGTGTCTGACATGAACTGCAGAAATTCACCATGAGATGTAGCGCTAACTTCGTTTACGAACGTCTTCATGACCCTATGCTTCAATATAAGGACATATTTTAAAATGTTACTGCTCCACCTCTAAAAAAATCTTCAAAAAACTTTAAAGTGATGTGAGTGGCGAATGAAGAAAAAAAGTTGCAAGAAATTTAGTAATCAAGGAAGGGGATCGAAAACCTTATGACGGCGGGAACTTTGATGCCCTCGAAAGGATCTGGGGTGGACGACCGAGAATCGTATTTCGAATCCCGGCGGCGGGAGGGAGGGGGGGGTGGTTTTCGCTTCACCGAAGCGTTCTTGCAAACCCTGGGTAAAAACGCTGCCTCCTATTCCTTGGCAGTAGCGACACTTGCCTAGAACGTAAGTCGGCAAAGGCGTGAAGCTAACCACTCGTCTTCATCTAGCGCTGAGATTAAGAATATATGCAGCCATACGTCTACGACCCTCTATACCTTTGTGGCGTGCACAAGGTCAGAGTTGCCATTTCACAACAGTTTACTGTTTCTTCATTGCTAATGGCAAAGTAAGCCGTTATTTGGTCCCCGTGAGCTAAATTACTATCTAGTTACGACCTCTATATGTTGGTAATATTTTGTTTTGGCACCACATTAAATAAGGGTCTGGAAAACACAGAGTTGTGTCATTTTCCAGAAATGTAACTTTTTATAACCTATTAGATACTTTTTGTGGGATGAAGTGTGCCCCCCAAAAAAGTTTTAGAAAATGTGTTTAATTGAGAACATAGATTGCAAAGAGAGTTATTTTACTTATTTCAATTAGCATATTTCTTTTGGACGATTCATCAGTTGCGCGCTCTCAATTATAAGATTCTTCTCGTTTCACGACACCAAAACAGGTTGGACAAGCTTTTGGAGGCACCCGGCAAGCATTTTACGCGGCGCAAGATAGGTCTACTGGTCGGACACATTCCGTCGCAATTTGTTTGGTCACAGTCAACTTTTGTAGCTCCGTGAGAAAATAATTTTGGAACCGTGAGAAACAGCCAGACCCATCTAGTCCAGGGGTGGACACATATTTTGTTTGGCCAACCACATCAGCAGCTTCAGCAACATTTAAAAGGCATACATTCATATGGATTATTTCTTAGCGTTATATGTTTGCTTAAACACTGTCTCCCTAATTAGAAAGTGGCCTCTCTGCTGCAACACCGTCTAATAAAAACCTAGAGAGGGCCTGAAATCGAGGAGGGCTTAATGTAATCTCTGGACCAGTCATTTACAGACTACGTTCCAGTGAAAGGCAGGCGTTACGGGAGCTAGAGCAAGGTGTAGGGCCACTGACACCCCAGCAACATCCTTCTGTCGTCAATTCACAAAAACAGAAATGAATAGATACATTTTCTCGATTTTACACCTTCTTACAGTCTAATACAAAACGCCGTTCGTCCGACCAGGTCTTGCATGCAATATGAAATCAAATTTTCCTCTGTTAATACTATTCCTTGTCCTTGGATGGCATAAAATATCAATAATTCGTGGTGTTTCTCCGAAAACACCGTGACGTGTAACAGCTCCTCTATATAAAAAAATACATAGAATCCATTACTGTACACTGTATGTGAACTGCAGTCAAGTGCCGAATTCAAAGAGTCGTCGCTTCTTATTGCCTGCTGAACGGGTGACAGAGTGGGTCACAGAGCGTATGTTGACAGGTTGTAAAAGCAACATTCAAAGCGACTATCTATAACCGATATTTGCCTACAATTTCTATCGGTTGCAAGAAAAATCTCTGGCAATAAGTTTGACTAATCTTCAGGTACTGTCCATCCTCTTAGATGTATTTTTTAACACTGTGATTTTCAAAGTGGACTGTCTCCGTCGTCAGTTGCAAAGGGAGGGCAGGGGCCTGGTTTCGTGGGCTCAAATGAAAAAGCTAGTCGACTGAAAGATACCAGATCTTTCTAATGGGACCGCCATAGTATAGGATTCCTCCACTGCCCTCTTTTACCTCAAGACGGGGACAGATCAAGTCTTCGAAACCGCGTGGCAAATAATAAACTTACGATGCCGGGCGATGGCAAAACCTTAGTCACAATTACTTCAATGCACCATCGTTAGAATCCCTCAGAACCGTGGCAGTATTTGCTTTTCCCTTCTAACGTAATATTCCGCGCCCTAAAGGACACTAATACGAAGAGGATATTTTTGTACTGGATTTATTGTTACGTGTAGACTACATTTGTTAATAAGCGTCAAAGGAAAGTTCAAACGTTTTCAAATGGCTGAATGTTGTGTACATCCCTCTGTTCTGTATCAATTTTTTTTATTACACTGACAATAATTATCGAACCGGACTATCATCTTGAGTTATTTTAATTGAATACATTTCACTGACGTCTCTTAAGATGCCACCAGCAGAAATATTAGTGAATAACTTATACGTACGTTATGCCACCAAACTATGGCGTCAGACTGACACATACATGGGACACTTAACATCGTCGCTGAAATGTACAACTATGAGAACGACCATGTAGACCTGCGGACAAGTGGGATGCAAATGAGATGATGGGTACTCGCCTGATTCAAGTTTCCGTCTCGACATTTCTTTGGAAATGCTAAGGAAACCATGAAGTGACTTAGACTTAGCTTAGTTATTGCATCAGCCTGAGATTCTCATTATACCTATGCCTTCCAAAGACAGTCGAACCCATTTATAACGACACAGGTTTATGCGACACCTTGTTCACAACGTCAGGCATTCTGTGTCACCAACTAATTCCTCACTGTTAACCGTAACAATATATTCCTCGGTTAGTAGAACAACACTCGTTTATAAAGACATAAAATGTCCCTTCCATGACGTTTTAACCAAGTTCAAATGTATGTATCAACAAACACACGTTACACAAAGAATTCTTCGGGTTTAACCTTCATTTCTTCGCGACGTTTAGTTTTTTGGACATTTCGTAAGAGAGATTCAAAATTTAATGGAGAAGTCCTTCTGAAATAGTAACCTAATTCGTTGGTAAAGTTTCTATTCCAATTTAATTAAGCTTCAGTAAGATGTCACTATTCCATAACACGAAAGCCAGTCTAGATTGCATATGTCTTCTACGTACAGATAAAACAGAAGGAAGTAGTCGAATATGTTCCATTGTGTCTGTGAAGGTACCAAGTTGTTTCAAGGTACAATGAATGCTTCTTGCCAATTCAAAACGATACCATATGTGAAACAACAAAGAATTTTTGTGTATTACACACACAGTCGAACACAAATATATTTAACATAGTATAGTAGGTATACAACTACATGTTTCGGCCCTATATGTTGGCCATCTTCAAGTTGTGATTTAACTTACAGAGCAGCTATACAAGATATATGGGGTGTTCTTTTATGGTATTTGGGGATGGGTAGGGGGAACGAAATCTCGTTGTTTCTATAGTGGGTACCATGACCTAGGGCTGTTAAGAGTGAATTATCATTAGTTGTTTATGTAGTTGTATACCTACTGTACTACTAGTTGAAATATAGCTGTGTTCGACTGTATGTGTAATACACAAAAATTCTTTGTTATTGAACCAACACAACGGGGATGACGCAACTCAAAACCATATGTGAAAGTTTTCGTAATTTCACTAATTAACATTGATCCTCGCTATTACAACTAAAAGTTTAAGCATGTTATTTATTCTTTTAAATAATACTAAGACATGTTCGAATGCAGTATACCTCTTTGTATGTTCCAGAACATTATCGCCTACTTATCCATAAGTTAAGTGTTGCTCTTTACCGTATGCAAAGAAAAACGTCCTAATATTTCGTCTCCTGTATCCTCTTGTGCTTCAGTTGCTGCCCTCCGGTCAGCAGTAATAAATGTTAAGACCGCAGCCGCTTTAGATATTTCGTCAAGATTTCCTTGGGCAATTTATAGCAACCTTAGGCACACTAAGATCTCAATGTTAGAATTGTCCATGTCACACCTGTAGAACAAAGTCCATTAATTTAACAGACTTTCCAACGCAGCCCAGTATTCGTACAGTGTTTATAACGAAAGTGACTTTCCCGATGATTGAAACCATTCTATGACTGGAGTTTCCACGCCGGTAACGTTGGGGATTCAGGTCCTCTGTACTGTTGCAACAAATAGCATGCTTTTCCCAACGCTTCGAAGCAACGTAGCAGCTTCAACTTCAAGGACCAAGGAGTCCAAAAGAATGTCAACCCCCCCCCCACCCCCATACAAGTAAAAATGAAATACTTGCACCTGTCCCTCGCTTCTGGAATTCCTCCAGAAATCCTTGATTAAAGATACAGGTGGTACTTCCTTCGAAACGTTGATAATCAATAACCATGCTACTCAGCATAATAATCCACAAGACCTTAATTTTCCTGCTTATGATTTTCTATATTTCACTCAGGACTAACACATCATTAAAGAATGCGCCATTTTAATTATCACTAACACAAAAAATAACACATAATCTAATTATTAAGCAGCGGTGTCTAACGTACATAAAATAAGTATAATAAAAAGATGAAAGAAATAAAGACACAAAGAAAGAAAGAAAGAAATTACAAAAGTTGAAAAATTATTGAAACACAAAGACCTATCGACTGAAATGCGCTGGAATGTGAGGCAGCAAGTAACCCCGCTAAGAAGATATGTGACCAAAAACCTCCCAATATCATGTATCTACTCAGATAACACACATTCGCAGAATTACAGAACACCGTCAGTTTGGAAACAGCACGCATTTCAAGGAAGACACTGAATTAGCACTGCTTTCAATTTGCAAGTCATTTCCACCGAAACTATTATGTGACAGCCTCTAGGGACAAGGTTTGACAATGGATTGTGTATAGGAGACCCTGTAATATGGTGTAACAGCAAAATAGTAATAATTATTATTTAATATTTGTTATCGCCTTTATACAGGATATATACAATTATACAGGCCTACTTGGAATAAAGCGTGCCTCTGGTGTAAATAATGTTGCAGCCATTCTGTTGTTAAAGTACATAGCACATGTAACGTTATTTCCCATGATAAACATTGTGTACCTTTACACTAGTACTTCTCGAAATACGTGAGCAGTGCCCAGGTATTTTGGTCAGATGTTTTCTGAATGATTTCGAGATGGGTCCAGTCCACTGTTACTGGCATCGCTTTGGTTTTACATAACACACACGTTTTATTTCTATTGCACTATTATTATTATTAATCGATTTCCCCCCGAGAGTAGTGGCTATACTTGAATTTATGCTAATGACCTTAGACTTTTTAATGTATGCACTTTGCATGAGACAAGAAGTTAACCTGTTGTGGTTTTAGGCGTGTTCGCAAAATTGCCCAAAGAGACTATTAGATGCTTCATGTCTGTCTGCCTGTCCGTCTGTCCGCCCGCATGCAAAACTCAGCACCCACTGGGAGATTTTCATAAAATGTGATATTGGAGTATCTGTCGAAATCCTGTCACGAAGATTTGAGTTTAATTACAATCTGACAAGAATAACGAGTGCACTACATGAACACCTACGTAAATTTACCATAACATCTCGCTCAACTCTTCTTAGAATGGGAAATGTTTTAGTAAAAATCGTAGCGAATACCAAAACACAATTTTATGTTCAATTACTTTCTCTCGAAAATCGTGCCGTTTATCAGATAATTGGGAAGAATATGGTAGAGACAGACAGGCCTCAGATACGAATATACTACGGCGCATAAGCATTGCAACTAACTAAGGTTAGAGACTCCCACTGAGAATACGTAATACTTACTGTTTTTCCATGGCAAGAGTGGTTATGCGAATGCGCCTCAATGCTACGTTCACGCATAATTTTCCTCCCTCTTTGTTATTACTGTTGCAGGGGTTCGAAAACTTGTCACTCTTCCATGGAAATTACAGGTCTTCTAATTCCCACTCGGGACGTTCTAGACTTTCCTTTGTTTCATGGTAGTCCTTCCTTCTTAAAGTGTCTTTTTGTAGGTACGCCAAGGCTACAAATTCAGTTTGTAGCGATCCTGTTGTCTCCAGAAAGCAAACTATCACACTCATTCGGATTTTATATTACTTTTGCTGTATGTCAAATGATGTTCTAATCATTTGCATATGTGAACCTATTATTTGTATTGTCTGTGTTTGTTTTCACGGTGTCCTGTTTACTTTCGTTTGTTATTTGTGTTCGTATGTTGTGCTGTTTCTGTTACTGGCCTTGGTTATTATTATTATTATTATCATCATCATCATCATCTCCTTTATGCAGGGTATTTATACTTATATTCCTGAGACAAACCATGTCCCTATGGAATACAGTGTTGCAACTAACCTGTTGTTACTATTTATGGTGCTTGTATCATTAGTCCCAGTGTTGAATCTATTGCACTTTTACATAAGTACTTTCCGAAGTATGTGCGCAGTGCCCAATATGACTGTTTTCTGGAGTTCCTTGACTTCATGTTTTCCTGGTATGTTGCTCACGTATTTTCTAAATGACTTTGAAATAGTCCCAGTCGCCACTATTATTACTGGTATCACCTTTGTTTTTACATTCCACATGCGCTCTATTTCTATTGTAAGATCTTTATATTTAAAATCTTCTCAGCTTCCTTTTTAATTTGAATGGAAGCATCACGATGTGCTCTCAACGTAATATAATGTTACATAGTGTACTTCAGCACAATCACTTTATTATATTATATTATATTATATTATATTATAAAGTGATTGTGCTGACGTACACTATATAACATTATATTCATTTTTAATTACATTTCTCTCTATTATTATTATTATTATTAGAGTCGCAGAACCCGTCTCTCTCTCTCTCTCTCTCTCTCTCTCTCTGTGCAGTATTCTTGATAAACTTCGCACCAAGCAAGGTTAACAACGCCGCTCTCCTTACCATTCCGATACCTAATTGTACAAAGTTATTTCTACGAACAATATGTCTTACATTTCAGTAGATGATTTACACAAATTGAAGCTATAAAACCTCCAACTATTGCGTCCGTAACGAATAATTAGTCTATAGAACAATTATTTCCGAACCCTTTTCTCATTTATATTCTTGAGGTCTCCAAGCACTATAATATTTTCCAACTGTACGCGACCGCCAGGCCCTCATTATGGAGGTTGTCATTTTGACAGTAATTACGGTATTGTGGGAGCACTGTAACAAGATGGCTGACATAAGAGGGAAAGGGGATATTACAGTGAATTCCTGCCCTTCCTCCACTATGAGAAATTCTTCGCTACAGCTTATAATGTCCCTATTTCCAATCATCTAACTCATGAGAGGAAGTGAGAAAGAAGGATATTTCTAGGGTGCGTATGAGAGAAAGATAGTAATGCTGCAACAGGAATAAGTAGCGATATGGAAGAGATGGCGATTTGTCATAAGTTGACGTCTGCAGTATGAAACAACTTGAGTATCCCGTAAGCCCGAAGGGGCCCTTAAGAAAACGACTAATTATAACATGCGATATGATTGCCAGCTAGCTTCCAACTCAAGACCAAACCGCCTCTCCTCCTGCAGTCAAAAGGATAATGGGAACTGTTCGCTTGATTTATTGTGATTCTCCCCAACTCTCATGACCGCCTGTCTCTCTGTCTTTCTCTTGTTATACTTGAGATACGTTGCCAATGGGGTTTAGGCTAAATATATAGTCCAGTTTTATGAAAAATGAGCTACATCCTCACATTTCTGAGAAACTCCTCATGTTTGGTTTACTATCCAATTCGCGGTACCTTATATTTTACCATCCTCAATATAAACAACGCTAAATGTTTAAATCCATGCAGCAGAAATGTCTTGCAGTAGATAGTCAATCAAGGAATTAACAATTTCGTGCTTTATATATGCATTATTTTCATTTTAAAAAAAACACTACAGCCTATTTTGAGCCACCTGGTTCCAATGCACACAACTACAAAATATATGTATAAAATATATTAAAATACCAACAGATGCACTTGGTTTTATGGTTGTACTTTTATATCATGTTAGTCACCACTACGCAACACAATTTATATCATGTTAGTCACCACTACGCAACACAATTTATATCATGTTAGTCACCACTACGCAACACAATTACATCCATAAAACAAAAGTGCATTTGTTGGTCTATTAATATATTTTATGCATCTAATTAATGCGCGGAATATGTAAGATATCAAACAATACATTTATTCCAAATATATATTAATAATGCCCTCCCATCTACAATTACAACTTCCCAAAGTTACACACGTATTTCTCATCAACCCCTTCCGTGCTGTACGTCCCACCAAGCCCACCGCCTTCATTTGAAGGTCCTGATACGATTCCGTGCAACAATACATATCGCGAAGCGTAATGCGTCATTTTCTTCCTTGTGCTGCAATTTCTTCTCTCTTAGCTCTAAGCATTCTGCATTTTACCCTACTCTCAAACAACCTAAAAATAACGAATATAGCCAAAAGAAATAATTAGTAAACAATTTTATATTAGAAAAATATTTTCCCGCTCAGTTATATCGATCTACAGTTCAAGGACAAAAATTGCTGTCTGTTGCTACACTGGAGAAAAATATTAGATTCAAGGCAACCCTTTGCTCTATTACACGTACGTCAGAGACGAATACATTTTCCAAAAAACTAGAAGTCACCGCAAAAATTTTAGACGATAGAAGGGTGTTATGAAGCAAGTTCCATACGGAGGACCTACAGTTATTCAGCGCCACCGAACAAATTTAATCGCCATAGCGATATGGTCGCGGAATTTGTGCACCGATGACCTAGGTGGAATTAGGACATTCAGGTTACATTAATAAAGACCAGCACTAACTAAAATATCTATGTCTGCAGCATTCTTGTTATACTGGGTAAACTTACTACAAGAAAACACAGGAATTTTATTTCCGCTAGCGTATCAGAGGTTCAGGAATATGTCTTCTTCTCGGACTTCTAGACCGTTGAAGAAAAGGAAGAGAGCCGAAGAAGCGTTTACGCGGCGCCATATCCCAGAAGACCTGAGCCCTCACCTTATTAGCTATTATTTACTTACTTACTTACTTACTTACTTACTTACTTACTTACTCCATGGTGCAGAGTCCTTCTTGAGAAGCTAACTGGTTTGCAGCTACTCAAGAAATTCCCCGCATTTTATGGAACCTGAAGGTTCATTACCGCACTCACAGGCGTCCGCCACCTGTCGCTATCCTGGGCCAACCCAATCCAGTCCACATACCCACATCCTACCTCCTGGAGATCCATCCTAATATTATCCACACATCTACGCCTAGGTCTCCGCAGTGGCCTCTTTCCCTCCGGTTTCACCACCAAGACCCTATACGCCCCCCTCTCCTCCCCCATACGCGCCACATGCCCTGCCCATCTCATTCTTCTCGATTTTATTACTCGCACAATATTGGGTGAGGAGTACAGATCACTTAGCTCCTCGTTATGCAGTCTCCTCCATTCCCCCGTTACCTCGTCCCTCCTAGGTCCAAATACTCTCCTCAACACCATATTCTCAAACACC
>Ga0123354_10009301_pt1 | contig 15026 bp, 12 predicted proteins | sample TergutLab28metaG_2_FD_97872 | JGI IMG/M metagenome (GOLD analysis project Ga0123354, IMG submission 97872) | Labiotermes labralis P4 segment gut microbial communities from Petit-Saut dam, French Guiana - Lab288 P4 | ecosystem: Host-associated > Arthropoda: Insects > Digestive system > Gut ...
GGTCGGGGTACATGGTTTCGCTGGTGTTGCCGTCGGCGGCCACTTGCCAGCCCGACAGGTACACCGCTTCCAGCCCGGCCTTGGCCTGCTGCATGGCCTGGCCGGCGGTGATGGCGCCGAAGGCGTTGACGTAGCCCTTCTTGGCGCCGCCGTTGACCAGGCCCCAGAGCTTCTCGGCGCCGCGCTTGGCCAGGGTGTGTTCGACCTGCACGCTGCCGCGCAGGCGCACCACGTCGGCGGCCTTGTAGCCGCGCTTGACGCCGGCCCAGCGCGGGTTGCTGGCCCAGTCCTTTTCCAGAGCGGCGATTTGCTGCTCGCGGCTGAGTTGCTGGTGGGTGTTCGACATGAAAAGCTCCAGTGATGGGGGTTGAAACGGGGAACCGGGTCGGCGGGCGCAAGCGCTGGCGTCTGGCCCGTTCGATGGGACGATCATAACTCTTGTATAAGACTTGCGGGCATTCTTATGTCTTATACAAGACAAATTTTTATTTGTTCCAAATCAACAAGTTGCGAGTCTGTTCTCTCAATGCGAAACGAATTCTTCCATGTGGGAAATCATGCGGCGGTGCAGCAAGTTGCTTTCCCGTGATGTGGGATGACGTTTCGCATGAGTGCGGCGCCGTCTGGCTGAGTTCACCGTGGCCGAGCCGAGGGGGTGTCACACGTCGGTCACACGCGGGCGATAGCCTTTCAGGCATGTTTTACAAGCATCTGAAAGGGGACCGAGCATGAACTACCGGCATGGCCTGCTGGCCGCCTTGAGCGCCAGCGTTTTCGTCGCCGCGTGCGGTGGCGATGGGGGGGCGGACAGCGCGGGAGCGCAGCCGACGCGCACGATCATCATGGTCTGGGACGGCTTGCGCCCCGATGCCGTCAACGCCACGGACACGCCCAACCTGTACGCCTTGCGGCAGGCTGGCGTGAACTTCAGCGACAACCATTCGACCTACCCGACCTTCACGATGATGAACGGCTCGTCGTTCGCGACGGGGTCGTTTCCGAAAACCAGCGGCTTCTACGGCAACACCTTCTGGACGCCGCCGCAGGGCGCGGCCAACACCATTCCGGCGGGCCCGTCGGCGGCGGGTGCCGCGCAGGACTACGTCGATCCGGTCTTTACCGAGGACTACCAGGTTCTGGCCACGCTGAACAACTATTACGGCGGCCAGTTGCTGCTGGTCAAGAGCCTGTTTGCCACGGCGCAGGCTGCGGGCCTGAGCACGGCGGCCATCGGCAAGTCGGGGGCGGCGTACATCCAGGATCTGGGGCAGGGCGGCTACTTCCTCGACGAGAACAGCGCGCAGCCGCGCAGCCTGGTCAGCGAATTGCAGAGCGCCGGTTACGCCCTGCCGTTCAACACCCAGTTCGGTTATTCGGGCGCCAACACGGTGACGCTGGCCGGCGGCAACGGCGATCCGACGGCGCGCGCGGGTTACGTCATCTTCAATACCACCGCCTATGACCCCGGCGGCGCCATCGCCATTGCCGCGCGCGACAGCGCCGACACGACGCAGGGCGCGCCGGAAGACGCGGCCAACAAGTACATGATGTCGGTGTTCACCGGCTACATCCTGCCGAAGAAGAACCCGATGCTGTCGCTGATCTGGTTCCGCACGCCCGACAACGTCGAGCACGGTTATGGACCGGGTTCGGCCAACGCGACGGCCGGTCTGCGCTCGCAGGACCAGCGCCTGGGCGAACTGATGGCCGCGCTGAAGGCGAACAAGATGGATGCCAACACCAATCTGGTCGTCGTCTCCGACCACGGGCACTCCAGCGTGTCCGGCCCGCTGGCGCTCTACCCGCTGCGCGCCATCACGCCGGCCAGCGCGGCGCCGGGCGGTCCGCTCGTCAACGGCGCCACCAGCGGCACGAGCAACGCCGCCATCGGCGCCATCGACGCCACGGGCTACTCGTTTTCCGGCGACGTGCGCTCCGCCGACCTGCTGACCTACCGCGGCTTCAACGCCTACGACGGTTCCGGCTGTGTCACTTCGGCGATGTACGGCCTGCAAGCCGACGGCACGCCGACCATCCCCGTCCAGGTGGACGCCGACGGTTCCCTGTGCGACGCGGCCAACACCAAGTACCAGGCCATCAGCGCCCGCCTGCCCACGCCGGTCGCCAGCTTCAAGGTGCCCGCGCCCGGCAGCCTGCCGCGCGATGGCATCGTGATCGCGGCCAACGGCGGTTCGGACTACTTTTATGTGCCCAGCCACGACCAGGCCACGATCCAGAAACTCGTGCAGGTGCTGCAACAGCGCGAGGAATACGGCGCCATCTTCGTGGACAGCCGCTACGGCGCGCTGCCCGGCACGTTGCCCATGGCGATGGTGAATCTGGAAAACGCCCAGCGCCAGAACACCGGGCAGCCGGACGTGGTGGTGAGCTTCACCTGGGACGACCAGGTCTCGATTCAGGGCATGCCGGGCATCGAGTTCGAAAGCACGGGCGGCCAGCGCGGCATGCACGGCAGCTTCGGCCCCACCGACGTGCACAACACGCTGATCGCCAACGGCCCGTCGTTCCGTGCCAGCGCCGTCGTCACCAACCCGACCGGCAACGTGGACGTGGCACCCACGGTGGCCTATCTGCTGGGCCTGACGATGCCGCAGGCCGACGGGCGCATCATCAATGAGGCGCTGCTCAAACCAGCCAGCGCCAGCGCGCCGACCGTCGACGCCTCCACCGTGACGCCCGCCGCGCCGGCCACCGGCCTGAGCTTTGAACTGCCGACCGACCCGACGGGCAAAGCCAAGGACAGCGTGCTCACGCAAGGCACCTACACCATCCATCTGGCCGTCAAGGACCTGAGCGTTGATGGCAAGACCTACCGTTATTTCGACCATGCCAAAGCCGTTCGCCAATAAAACCCGCGCGCTGGCGGCGGCCAGCGCGGCCCTGGGGTGCACCGTGGCCGCGCCAGTCGCCGTGGCCGGCCAGCCGGCGTTGACCTTCGAGTCGGCGTTCCAGGTCAGCGGCGAGCCGCCCGCGCTGTACTACCGCGCCACCTTCGAGGGCCGGGACGGCCCGCACACGCTGCAAGTCTGGCGCGACGGGCAGACCCGCCTGCGCCGCAAGACCGACGAGGCGGTCGACATGGTCGTCACGCGCGACGCGTCCGACCCGCTGGCGTACCAGATGACTGTGGTGGACTACCGCAAGCGCATCACCACCCGCATCGACCGCAACACCCTGATCCATTTGGGCCACTTCAGCGACTGGTTCGACCTGGCGCATGGCCTGCGCCACCCCGCCGGGGCCTATCGCCTGGCGCTCAGCGCCGCGCCCGACCAGGCGCCCAAGCCGATATCGGCCTGCCGCTGGTACGCGCTGACGCAAGGCGACGAGACCTACCGCATTTGCTGGAGCGAGCGCGAGCGTCTGCCGCTGGTGATCTGGTCCGACCGCGCGGCCTCGGCCCTTTGGCGCGTGACAACGGTCGAGCGCCAGCCCATCGGCGACGACGCCTTCCTGCTCCACGACGCCGGCTTCGTGCGCAACGATGCCAACGCCGATATCGACAACGATTGAACCGGCGCTTACCGGTAGTAGCGCCCGCCGCCGCGATAACCGCCGCCCCGGTACCCCGGGCGGCCGTAGTACCCCAGACGGCCATAATACGCGGGCGCGCGGTAATACCCGCCGCCGTAGTACCCGCCATAGTAGGCGCCGTAATACGCCGACGGCCAGGCGTAGGCGGCGGGCCACGGCGCCGCGTAGCCATAGGCGTAGGGCTGGTACGCGTAGGGGTAGGCGTAAGGCTGGTACGGGTATGCCATGGCCGGCGCGTTGCCCACGCCGATGGCAACGCCCGGAAGGCCCACGCCCAGCGACCAGGACACACCCCGCGCCTGCGCCACGCCCGTGGCGCCCAGCGTGCCTGCCGCCACCAGCAGGCTGACGGACAGAATGCGATGCAGCGGTTTCATGTGAAATTCCTTTCAAATAGTGCGACCACGACCGGCCCAGCGTTCAGTGTTCGCTGATAGGACGTTTGACTTCGCCCACGTCTGAACGGTTCCACGGGCCATGAGCGCCAGCAGGCGGCAACGATCCGAAATGCCGTCCGGGTGTCGTGATTGCTCACTTGAATAACGCCCTGTAAGTAGCCAGCGTTGACGCCGGCCTCCCCCCTAGAATTCGGCCATGCCTACCCGCCCCCCGATTCCCGCCGCGCTGGCCAGCGCCGACGCCGGTCCGCACAACTTCATCACCCAGATCATCGACGCCGACCTGGCCCAAGGCGCCTACGCTGGCCGCCAATGGGGTGGCCAGCCGGGCGACGCCGCCGCGCACCGGGCCGGCGCGAGCGATCCGGCGCGCATCCGCACCCGCTTTCCGCCCGAGCCCAACGGCTACCTGCACATCGGCCACGCCAAGAGCATCTGGCTGAACTTCAGCCTGGCCCGGCAGTACGGCGGCGTGTGCCACCTGCGCCTGGACGACACCAACCCCGAAAAGGAAGAGCAGGAATACGTCGACGGCATCCGCGAGACCGTGCGCTGGCTCGGCTGGGACCACCATTTCGCCGACGACCCGACGCGCCCCGGCGTGCCGCAGCCGCACGAATACTTCGCCAGCGGCTATTTCGACTTCATGTACCGAGCGGCGGAGTATCTGATCGAAGCTGGCCACGCCTACGTGGACGAGCAGACGCCCGAGCAGATGCGCGCCAACCGCGGCGACTTCGGCACGCCCGGCGTCGACAGTCCGTTTCGCGACCGCTCGCCCGCCGAGAACCTCCAGCGTTTCCGCGAAATGACCGCCGGCCAGCACGCCGACGGCGCCATGGTGCTGCGCGCCAAAATCGACATGGCCGCGCCCAATATCAACCTGCGCGATCCGGCCATTTACCGCATCCGCCACGCCACGCACCACAGCACCGGCGACAAATGGTGCATCTACCCCATGTACACCTACGCGCACCCCATTGAGGACGCGTTGGAGCAGATCACCCACAGCATCTGCACGCTGGAGTTCGAGGACCAGCGGCCCTTCTACGACTGGCTGCTGGAGCGCCTGATCGAAGGCGGCCTGCTCCAGGCCCCGCCGCCGCGCCAGTACGAATTTGGCCGTCTGAACGTGGGCCACGTCGTCACCAGTAAGCGCAAGCTGCGTCAGTTGGTGGAGGAGCGTCACGTCGGCGGCTGGGACGATCCCCGCATGCCTACTCTGGTCGGCCTGCGCCGGCGCGGCTACACGCCGGAAAGCCTGCGCCTGTTCGCCGAGCGCTCCGGCGTGACCAAGACCAGCAACGCCTGGACCGACTACGCCGCCCTCGACGCCGCCCTGCGCGAAACGCTGGACCCCGCCGCCCCGCGCGCCATGGCCGTGCTGGAGCCGGTCCCGCTGGTGATCGAGAACTGGGCCGAGGTGTTTGGCAGCGACGCCCATCTGGAGCCGTGCGGCGCGCCCGCGCACCCGCACCACCCGGACATGGGCGAGCGCCGCTTCATGCTGGGCCGGCAGGTGTGGATCGAGCGCACCGACTACGAAGCCACCCCGCCCAAGGGTTTTTTCCGCCTCTACCCGCCGCAACCGGCGGCGGACGGCTCGATGACGCCGGGCAGCAAGGTGCGGCTGAAATACGGCTACGTCATCGAATGCCTGGGCGCGGATCGAGACGAAGCGGGCCGCGTCAGCGCGGTGCGCGCCCGACTGCTGGCGGACACCAAGTCCGGCACGCCCGGGGCCGACAGCGTCAAAGTCAAGGGCGTCATCACCTGGGTCGGCGCCGCTGATGGCCGGCCCGCCGAAGTGCGCCTGTACGACCGCCTGTTCACCGAGGAGCAGCCCGACGCCGGCGGCAAGGACTTCCTGGCCGCCCTCAACCCGGACAGCCTGCGCACCGTGCAGGCCATCGTCGAGCCGGGCCTGGCCGGCGTCCAGCCCGAAGACCGCCTGCAGTTCGAGCGCCACGGCTTTTTCGTCGCCGACCGGCACGACCACCAGCCGGGCGGGCGGCTGGTGTTCAATCGGGTGACCGGACTCAAGGATTCGTGGGGGAAATAAAACACCGGGGCGCCAATTCATAAAGAATTTGTTTTGGCGCCGCTTGGGCCCGTCCTAAACTGCGAATTTGTAGCAATCCGTTCTGGCGTTTCAGTCTTGGGCTGCGGCCCAGCGCCGGGACGGCAGGGTTACGTCATCATTTTTTCTGAAAAGAGGGCCCAAGGAAATGAACGCAACGCAGAAAGTCCGGTTTTTCAGTGGCGAAGACATTCCGCTGGAAATGCACAAGGTGCGGGTGGTGCAGAAGCTGTTTCTGCCGCCGGTCGAGGAGCGCTTGCAGGCGATTCGCCGCGCGGGCTTCAACACCTTCTTGCTGAACACGCGCGAAGTCTTTCTGGACATGCTCACCGACAGCGGCACCAACGCGATGAGCGACGCGCAGTTGGGCGCGATGATGCAGGCCGACGACGCCTACGCCGGCTCGCAGAGTTTCGAGCGCATGCAAAAGGCGATCGAGGACGTGCTCGGCAAGCGCTTCGTGCTGCCGGCGCACCAGGGGCGCGCGGCGGAAAACATCATTGCCCAGAGCTACGTCAAGCCCGGCAACGTGTTGCCGATGAATTACCACTTCACCACCACGCTGGCGCACATCCAGGTCAACGGCGGCGAGATCGTCGAGCTGCTGCACGACGAGGCCCTGCAACTCAAGAGCGACAACCCCTTCAAGGGCAACATGGACCTTGCTAAGCTGCGCGCCGTGATCGCCAAGGAGGGCGCGGCCAACGTGCCGCTGATCCGCATGGAGGCCTCCACCAACCTGATCGGCGGCCAGCCGTTCTCGCTGGCCAACCTGCGCGAAGTGGCCAAGGTGGCGCAGGGGCACGGCATTCCGCTGGTGCTCGACGCCAGCCTGATCGGCGAAAACGCCTATTTCATCAAGCAGCGCGAGGCCGAATTCAAGAACGCCAGCATCGCCGACATCCTGCTCGAAATGTGCGCGCAGGCCGACCTGGTTTATTTCTCCAGCCGCAAGGTCAGTTCCTCGCGCGGCGGCGCCATCTGCACCAACCGCGTCGAAATCTTCGACCGCATGAAATCGCTGGTGCCGCTGTACGAGGGTTTCCTGACCTACGGCGGCATGTCGGTGCGCGAAATCGAAGCCATGGCCGTGGGCTTGCGCGAAACCACCGACGAAGCGGTGATCGGCCAAAGCCCGGCCTTCATCCGTTATTTGGCCGAGCGGCTCCAAACGCACGCCATTCCCGTCGTCACCCCGCCCGGCGGCCTGGGCTGCCACGTCGATGCGATGGGCTTTTTGTCACATGTGCCGCAAACCGAATATCCGGCGGGCGCGCTGGCGGCGGCGTTTTACCTGATCTCCGGCGTGCGCGGCATGGAGCGCGGCACCGTGTCGAGCATCCGCGACGAAAACGGCAACGACGTGCTGGCCGACGTGGAACTGCTGCGGCTGGCCTTCCCGCGCCGCGTGTTCACGTTGTCGCAGGTGAAATACGTCGAAGACCGGCTGCACTGGCTGCACACCCGGCGCGATCTGGTCGGCGGGCTGCGCTTCGTCGAGGAGCCGCCCGTGCTGCGCTTTTTCATGGGCCGCCTGGAAGCCACCAGCGACTGGCCGGAGCGCTTGCTGGCGGCCTTCCGCGCCGATTTCGGCGACAGCCTGTAAAGCTCAGAACGCCGCCAGCGCCCGGTTGAACGTGGCGCTGGGGCGCATCACCCGCGCCAGTTTTTCGGCGTCGGGCTGGTAGTAGCCGCCGATGTCGGCGCTTTGGCCCTGCACCTCGGCCAGTTCCTTGACGATGGCCTGCTCGCCCTCGGCCAGCGCCTTGGCCAGCGGCTTGAATTTGGCGGCCAGGTCGGGGTTTTCGCTCTGGGCGGCCAGTTCCTGCGCCCAGAACAAGGCCAGGTAGAACTGCGAGCCGCGGTTGTCCAGCTCGCCGGTTTTCGGCGAGGGGCTCTTGCGGTTATCCAGCAGCTTGCCGGTGGCGGTGTCCAGCGTCTTGGCCAGCAGTTGGGCCTTGGGGTTGTGGTTCTTCAGGCCCAGGTCTTCCAGGCTCACCGCCAGGGCCAGGAATTCGCCCAGCGAATCCCAGCGCAGGTGGTTTTCCTTCACCAGTTGCTGCACGTGCTTGGGCGCGGAGCCGCCGGCGCCAGTTTCGTACATGCCGCCGCCAGCCATCAGCGGCACGATGGACAGCATCTTGGCCGAAGTGCCGAGTTCCATGATGGGGAACAAATCGGTCAGGTAGTCGCGCAGGATGTTGCCGGTGGCGCTGATGGTGTCTTGCCCGCGCACCACGCGCTCTAGCGTGTAGCGCATGGCGCGCACCTGGCTCATGATCTGGATGTCCAGGCCGTTGGTGTCGTGCTCGTGCAGGTACATCTTGACCCGGGTGATGAGTTGCGCCTCGTGCGGGCGGTAGGGGTCGAGCCAGAACACCACCGGCATGCCGGAGTGGCGCGCCCGGTTGACGGCCAGCTTGACCCAGTCGCGGATGGCGGCGTCCTTGACCTGGCACATGCGCCAGATGTCGCCCTGCTCGACGTTTTGGCTCATCAGCACCTCGCCGGTGGACAGGTCGGTGATGTTGGCCACGCCGTCCTCGGGGATTTCGAAGGTCTTGTCGTGCGAGCCGTATTCCTCGGCCTGCTGGGCCATCAGGCCGACGTTGGGCACGGTGCCCATGGTCTTGGGATCGAACGCGCCGTACCACTTGCAGAAGTTGATCATCTCCTGGTAGATGCGGGCGAAGGTGGACTCGGGCATCACGGCCTTCACGTCCTTGAGCCGGCCATCGGCGCCCCACATCTTGCCGCCGTTGCGGATCATGGCCGGCATGGAGGCATCGACGATCACGTCGTTGGGCGAATGGAAATTGGTGATGCCCTTGGCCGAGTCGACCATCGCCAACTCGGGCCGGTGCTCGTGGCAGGCGTGCAGGTCGCGCCGGATCTCGTCCTGCTCGCTTTCCGGCAGGCTGGCGATCTTGTTGTACAGGTCGACCATGCCGTTGTTGACGTTCACGCCCAGCGCGTCGAACAGCTTGCCGTGCTTGGCGAAGGCGTCCTTGTAGAAGATCTTGACGCAGTGGCCGAACACGATGGGATGCGAGACCTTCATCATGGTGGCCTTGACGTGCAGCGAGAACATCACGCCGGTCTTGTAGGCATCGTCGATCTGCCGCTCGTAGAACTCCAGCAGCGCCTTCTTGCTCATGAACATGCTGTCGATGATCTCGCGCTCTTGCAGCGCCACCTTGGGCTTGAGCACGATGGTCTGGCCGCTCTTGGTGATCAGCTCCATCTTCACGTCGCGCGCGCGCTCCAGCGTCATCGACTTTTCGCCGTGGTAGAAGTCGCCGTGCATCATGTGCGAGACGTGGGTGCGCGAAGCCGGGCTCCAGGACGCCATGCTGTGCGGGTTCTTGCGCGCGTATTCCTTCACCGCCCGGGGCGCGCGGCGGTCCGAATTGCCCTCGCGCAGCACCGGATTCACGGCGCTGCCGATGCATTTGTTATAGCGCGCGCGGATGTCTTTTTCTTCCTCGGTCTGCGGGTTCTCGGGGAAGTCGGGAATCGGGTAGCCCTTGCCCTGCAACTCCTTGATGGCGTCCTTGAGCTGCGCCACCGAGGCGCTGATGTTGGGCAGCTTGATGATGTTGGCCTCGGGCCTGAGCGTCAGCCGGCCCAGTTCGGCCAGGGTGTCGGGCACGCGCTGCTCGGGCGCCAGCCGGTCGGAAAACTGGCCCAGGATGCGGCCAGCCACCGAGATGTCGCTGGTGTCCACCGTCACGCCGGCGGGGGCCGCGAAAGCGCGGACGATGGGCAGGAAGGCGGCGGTCGCCAACAGCGGCGCCTCGTCCGTCAGCGTGTAGACGATGGTCGATTTTTCAGGGGTGATCATGCAGGACTCCGGGGCTCGATGGGGGGCGTTGGCCGCGCGGCGCGGCGTTCACGCCGCCCGCAAGCCTACATCATGGCAGGCCGGTCCGCCCCGATGTAAGCGTTTTACTGTTTCAGTGGCTGGTATCAGTTGTCCATGACACGCCGCGCCGCCACGATACATGAAGCATCGTCGGACGAAAGGCCGCGGAGCAGGCCGTGGCCCCTCAAGAGGGGAGGCGCAACAGCGCGAAGCGCGTGGAGCCTGGGGGATGGCTCATTTCAGCCAAAGTTTTTGGCGGCGAAATCCCAGTTGACCAACTGCTCGAAGAAGGTTTCGACGAATTTCTGGCGCAGGTTGCGGTAGTCGATGTAGTAGGCGTGCTCCCACACGTCCACGGTCAGCACGGGGGTGTCGCCGGTGGTCAGCGGGGTGCCGGCTGCGCCCATGTTGACGATCTCCAGGCCGCCATCGGCCTTCTTGACCAGCCAGGTCCAGCCGCTGCCGAAGTTGCCCACGGCGCTGGCGACGAAGGCCTTTTTGAAGTCGGCCAGGCTGCCCCACTTCTTGGCGATGGCCTCGGCCAGCGCGTCGGTGGGGGCGCCACCGCCCTGGGGCTTCATGCAGTTCCAGAAGAAGGTGTGGTTCCAGATCTGGGCGGCCTGGTTGTAGATGCCGCCCTGGGCCTTGCGGATCACGTCTTCGAGCGCCATGGGCTCGAACTCGGTGCCTTTTTGCAGCTCGTTGAGCTTGTCCACGTACGCCTTGTGGTGCTTGCCGTGGTGGTATTGCAGCGTCTCCTGGCTGTAGGCCGGGGCCAGGGCTTCGATGGGGTAAGGCAGGGGCGGGAGGGTGCGTTCCATGTGGGATGTCCTTTTTAGCGTGAGAAGGCAAAGGGTCGCTATCGCGACCACAGGGCGTGGGTTGATTGTAGGAACTCAGCGTAACCGTGCGCGCTCCACGGTCATGTCAATTTGTCCGTCGGCCAGCGTGGCGGCCACGGCCTGCCCGGGCGCGGCCTGCGCGGCGCGGGTCAGGGGCTGGCCGTCGGCGCTTTCCAGCCAGGCGTAGCCGCGCTCCAGCACGCGGCGCGGGTCGAGCGCGGCCAGGCGCAGTTCGGCGCGGTGCAGGCGTTCGTGCGCGCTCTCGCGCTGGCGCGTCAGCGCGGCGGGCAGGCGCTCGGCCAGGCGCGCCAACTGGCCGCGCTGGCGTTCCAGCCGCAGCGCCAGCGCGTGGCGCAGGCGCTCGGCGGCGCGCTCCAGCCGGGCGCGCTCGGCGGCCACGGCCTGCGAAGGCCGGCCCAGGCGCGCGGCCAGCCAGTCGATGCGCTGGGCCTCGGCGTCCAGCCGGCGGCGCGGCGCGCGCGCCAGGCGCTCGGCCAGGGCGTCCAGGCCGGCCAGCCATTGCTCGCGCGGCGCGCTGACCAACTCCGCCGCCGCCGTCGGCGTGGGCGCGCGCAGGTCGGCCACGAAGTCGGCGATGGTGACATCGCTCTCGTGCCCCACGCCGCTGACCACCGGCACCGGGCTGGCGGCGATGGCGCGCGCCAGGGTCTCGTCGTTGAAGGCCCACAGGTCCTCGATTGAGCCGCCGCCGCGCACCAGCAGGATCACGTCGATCGGCGGCGCGTCGGTCCCGGGCGCTTGCGCCCGCAGATACAGTTGTTGCAGCGCGGCGCGCAGTTCCACCGGCGCGCCGGTGCCTTGCACGGACGCCGGCGCCAGCAGCACCGGGATGTGCGGCACGCGCCGCGCCAGCGCCGTCAGCACGTCGTGCAGCGCCGCCGCGCCCAGCGAGGTGACCAGCCCGATGCCACGCGGCAGGGCCGGCAGCGCGCGCTTGCGCCCGGCGTCGAACAGGCCCTCGGCCTGCAGCCGCGCCTTCAGGCGCAGGAACTGCTCGAACAGCGCGCCCTGGCCGGCGCGCGTCATCGACTCCACCACCAGTTGCAGGTCGCCGCGCTGCTCGTACACCGTCAGGCGGCCGCGCAGCTCGACCTGGTCGCCCTCGCGCGGCGCAAAGTCCAGCAGCGCGGCGGCGCGGCGGAACATGGCGCAGCGCAACTGGCCGGTGTCGTCCTTCAGGGAGAAATAGCAATGCCCGCTGGCTGCGCGCGTGAAGCCGGAAACCTCGCCGCGCACCGCGACGGGGTTGAAGCGCGCTTCCAGCGCGTCCGCCGCGGCGCGGGCCAGCGCGCCAACTGCCCATACGCACGGCGCCGCTGCGTGGTTTTTGGGGGGAAATCCAGTGCTCATGCGGCCTGTCGGGGTGTTGACGGCGCCGCGCCTATCCGACTATTCCACATGGCGGGCGATACGATCCCGCCGGCAATTGTAACCGGGCGGAAAGCGCCAAAGTACGTGTAACTCTTTGTTTTGTAAGGGTTTTTTTCTGCCTGCTGCTTCATCAATCTGTCGCCAGGCCAGTGTTGGCGCGGTTTTGGCTCGGCTACCAGGCGGTTTTTCACAAAGTTATCCACAGAATGTGTGCATGAGGTGGGCGCCAACTGCGGGTGCAACGCGGAGCCTGCGCCATAATCACCGATTGGCGCTCAAAGACCCCCGCCACAGCCCGACGGGGCTGGAAGCGGCGTGTCCGCATTACTGAACCTAAAAACGGCAGTTGACCGCTCCTTCATTTCGCAACTCCGCATGGGCACAACAGTTTTTGACTTCAATAAGACTCGCCACCTGGGTGAGAGCGCTATGTGCCCGCCAGCACCGCGCTCGCCGCGCCATGCGGCGTTGCTCGTCCTTGCAGGTATAAACCTGCTGCGTCCTCGCGCCTTGCCTGGCACGCCGATCACGGCACTGGCGGGTGCATCCAACTGCTGTTTTTAGGCTGAGAGAACCACCCTTGCTTTCGATCATACAAGCCGCTGGCTGGCCGATCTGGCCGCTGATCCTGTGTTCCATCCTGGCGTTGGCCTTCATTGTCGAGCGCGCCATCAAACTCAAGCGCGGCAACGTCCTGCCGCCCGGCTTGCTGGAAGAAGCCATCGGCGTGTCGCGCGAGGCCGTGCCGGCGCCGGAGACGGTCAACCAGTTGGCGCAGTATTCGGCGCTGGGTGCGGTGCTGGCCTCGGGCTGGCGCGCCATCAACAACAACCCGCGCTGCACGCCGCAGGACGTGCGCGTCGCCATGGAAAGCGCCGGCCGCGAGGCCGCCCACCAACTGGAGCGCTACCTGCCAGCCATGGCCACCATCGCCTCCGCCGCGCCGCTGATGGGGCTGCTGGGCACGGTGATCGGCATGATCGACATCTTCGGCTCGCAGGCGCCCACGGGCACGCTGGCGGGCGGCAATCCGGCGCAACTGGCGCACGGCATCTCGACGGCGTTGTACAACACCGCGTTCGGGCTGATGGTGGCGATTCCGGCGCTGATCTGCTGGCGCTATTTCCGCGCCAGGGTCGATGGCTACGTGCTGGAGCTGGAGTTGTCGGCCGAGCGCTTTGCCCGCCACCTGGACCGCCTGTGCCCCGGTCGCGGCTTTCCGGGAGCCGGGCGGTGAAGTTCCGCCCCCGTCCGCCGGAAGAACCGGAGATCAACCTGATCCCGTTCATCGACGTGCTGCTGGTGATCCTGATCTTCCTGATGCTGACCACCACCTACAGCAAGTTCACCGAGCTGCAAGTGTCGCTGCCGGTGGCCGACGCCGACGCCGCCCGCGACCGGCCCAGGGAAATCATCGTCGCCGTGGCCGCCGACGGGCGCTACGCCGTCAACCAGCAGCCGCTGGAGGAACGCAGCGCGGAGGCCGTGGCGCGCGCGCTGCGCGCCGCGCAGATCGAAAAGGACAGTATCCTGATCATCAGCGCCGACGCCGCCGCCCCCGTGCAGGCGGTGGTCACCGCCATGGCCGCCGCCCGCGGCGAAGGGCTGACCCGCATCACCTTCGCCGCGCAGGCGGGAAAATGACGGCCTTGTCCCACCCACCGATGACCGACCGCATGGACCCGAAACTGCTCGAACTGCTGGTGTGCCCCGTCACCAAGGGGCCGCTGGATCTCGACCGCGCGCGGCAGGAGCTGATCTCGCGCTCGGCCCGCCTGGCCTACCCGGTGCGCGATGGCATCCCCATCATGCTGGAAGGCGAGGCGCGCGCGCTGTCGGACGAGGAACTGGCGGCGCTGCCGCCGCGCACGCCGCTGTTGTGATGACCACCCCCAGGCTCCACGCGCTTCGCGCTGTTGCGCCTCCCCCCTGCAAGGGGGCGCAGCCACTGGCCGGGGGAACCCCGGCCACGGCTGCCCGCGCATGGCCTGCTCCGCGGCCTTCGGTTCCTTGCTGTTTCATGCGTCGCTGGCGGCGCGTCGCGTCGTGAACAACATGTCGTTTACCGTCCTCATTCCCGCCCGCCTGGCTTCCACCCGCCTGCCGAACAAGCCGCTGGCCGACATCGCCGGCAAGCCGATGGTGGTGCGGGTGGCCGAGCTGGCCGAGCGCTCGGGCGCCGCCCAGGTGGTGGTGGCCGCCGACGCGTCCGCCATCGTCGCCGCCTGCGCCGCCCACGGCGTGCGGGCGCTCGCCACGCGCGCCGACCACCCCAGCGGCAGCGACCGGCTGGCCGAAGCCTGCGAGCAGCTGGGCCTGGACGGGGAGGACATCGTGGTCAATGTGCAGGGCGACGAGCCGCTGATCGACCCCGTCCTCATCGACGCCGTGGCCGAATTGTTGCGGCGGCAGCCGCTGGCGCCCATCAGCACGGCGGCGCATGCCATCACCACGGTGGAAGAATTCACCAACCCCAACGTGGTGAAAGTCATCACCGACGCGCAGGGGCTGGCGCTTACCTTCAGTCGCGCCCCGCTGCCCTGGTGGCGCGACGGCTTTGCCCAGGGCATTGCCGCCTTGCCGGCGCAGCCCGCGCCGCTGCGCCACATCGGCATCTACGCCTACCGGGCCGGCTTTCTGCGCCGTTTTCCCGCCCTGCCGCCCGCGCCGCTGGAGCAATGCGAGGCGCTGGAGCAGTTGCGCGCCCTGTGGCACGGCCACCGCATCGCTGTCCACGTCACCGACCGCGCCCCCGGCCCCGGCGTGGACACGCCGCAGGACCTGGAACGCGTGAGGGCGGCGTTCGGCGCGCAGCCCTGATTTCAGGCCGGCAAGGCGCTGGGCGTGGACAAAGCGCCCATGCTATTCTTGGCCGCGTCCCCCGCCATTTCTTA
>Ga0123354_10009302_pt1 | contig 15025 bp, 9 predicted proteins | sample TergutLab28metaG_2_FD_97872 | JGI IMG/M metagenome (GOLD analysis project Ga0123354, IMG submission 97872) | Labiotermes labralis P4 segment gut microbial communities from Petit-Saut dam, French Guiana - Lab288 P4 | ecosystem: Host-associated > Arthropoda: Insects > Digestive system > Gut ...
GAACAAAGTATGCTCCCTGAGGATGATCGTATGATCGAAACATGTAGGAGCGTTTTAAGTGTTTTAATGTAAATTTTAGATTATTAAAGACTATATATGTGCATTTGTTGGTGTGTTACTTAATTAAACTACAAAATGCACGGTGCAACGATAAAGATAGCCTGATATTTGAGTTTACATAAGATACGGTAGTGAAGTACATATCTTTTTTTTTTTGGTAAGATGAATACATTAATTGATCGTATTTCAGTAGGCATTTATGTAATCTATATATTATGTAATTAATGGTGTTCTCTACTCAACTGTGTTCTGAATCAACAGTCGTGTGCAAACAACATCTCTGCATTAGATTATGTGCCTAAGATGCTGTTCATTTTTAATGATATGACTAGAATGAGAGAAACAACACCTTAGTGCAATAATTACACTTCAAAATTGAATATCTTTACCATCCAACCCAGGTCACTCTCCTCCATATATTGTTTGGCTGCAGCTTATTAGGAACAAGTTGGAATTCTTTGAGAACAATTCCAACTTGGAACTGTCTAAAGTACAGGGTTATTCAAAATGATTGTCGGGGTTTTAACAACTTGTCATACACAATACACTTGAGATAGGAGTATACGTGCTTTTTCATTTAATAGAACAACACTCCAAGATTTTGTTACATACTTTACAGATAACTTTGAGAATTTGTAGATCCATCGGTGCAACTACATACTCCTGTCTCAAGTGCTTTGTGTATGACAAGTTGTTAAAACCCTGATAATCATTTCAAATAACCCTGTACTTGATGTAGTCAATTTTTCTCTTAACTATTGCATGTAACTCAGCTTTTTGCATTATTTTTATGGACATGCTCATTTACACTCATTTCCTCACATACAGAATTATGACTGTTTTTGTTGTCTTGTCTGAACAACAAACAGTAGAATCGTGACTTGGTTGAATGGGTTTGAGGAGAAACTTTCTTCTGTTAAAAGCAGAAATTATAAAATTTTGTTTAATTGTTTTGATAATAATTTTGAACTGGTCTTTCATTGTATGGGATTTAACCGCTGACCTACATTACATATCGCTCACTTGCGACAAAGAGTGTCAGAACTCAAAATTTAGCATTTTTGAGTTATTGGTATAGAAAGAAACATTTGCATATGCACTTTTATCAGGTATAGTGTCATGACGCAATTTGCAAAACTCGCCACAGGAGAGCAGTTGTGTCGTCGTTGCACTCATAAAAAAATTGTACCATTTCAAAACCTTTAAGAGTCTCTCCAGAAAAATCACAGATTTTGAGTTGTGACACTTTTGTCGCAAATGAACAATATGGCAGCCCTCTGAGATGTGATGTCATACAGACTCTTAAGTACTAGTGTTTCAGTGGAGATTGCTGCCCCCATCTTCCACATATTCCAAGAAGACTACTCTGCAAATGGACGCAGCAAGCTACTCTGCAGGACGGGTATCAATCAACACAGCGTTATTCCCCAGAACGCTCAAATTCTTCATTAGCACTGTTGCAAGAACGTCATATCTTGCTATTTCTATATTATTTCTGTAGTAAAACCAACCAGATGCACCAGTGTATCAAATTTATTATTTTAGGATGACACTCTACATGTTTCAGACGGTCTTTCCGTCCATCGTCAGCAGTTCAAGACCGTACATACAGCAACAGGCATTTGTCAAACAGTTGCTGCTGTCTGCTTGCTAGCGTACAAGATGGAACTATAATTTGTCATAAATCTCACATGAGTACGTAATCGATCACATCCCCGATACAGAGAATTGTACCAGTTGGTTAAATTATTCTAGATGTTACAAAGACATTGTCATCAGTAACAAAATTCTGTTATCCCTTAATGTCAAAGACTGCATTGCAGGTGATACTGATTTATGCAAACACAACATGTACAGACAAGAACAAATGCTTTCAAGCGCATATAAATGAATCAACTACAAGAAACTGAGATTTTCATGTCCCCCATGGTTAACTTTAAAACGTTTGGCCATGATGTGGACCTCATGAGCATAATGACACAATTAAAATGGGTTCTTTCAAAATCTCTTACGCGTGGCTGATTTTTGGAATCCAAAGTTTGGCAGTGTCGTGCTGTACGGGACTGTCTCATAAAATGGCACTAATATATGACTTGTGTATGTAATATTTAAAGCAATTGTGTAAAAAATTTGGCTGCTACATGTATTTTTTTTCAGTTTTTCGTACCAATATTGGTGCTTAGCAGCATGTTATTTCATGTGTAGGGTTGTCGTTTTCAATATATATTTCAGATACAAGGTATGACTGTGCAATAATGACACTGCATGATCTTGACTGTTGATCACTGAAGTAAATGTATAATAGTTATTGCTGAACATTTGTGTGTCAGTCTACATTTCCTTACATTAACATAGCCATAGGCAGGTCTTTAACTGTTAGCCTTCTAACGTAGAGAATATGGTGAGCACCAAGTAATGCCAGCAATTTTAACATGTACTATTTGGTGACCTACATTCGGCAACATTTACAGGCCTCCATTTCTATTGTGTGCACAATGTCTCAACATTGAATTGATCATGAAAGGCATCCTGTGTCATATTTGTGTGTAAACACTTAGTCATGTTTTTCGAAAAGCATGCGCAAAATTTAACCCTTATCCGGCTAACGTGGAGAATATGGTGAGCTCCTAATAATTCCAGCAAATGGTAGATGGGATTTAACTCGGCGTTTAAAGGGTTAACTTGGTGCAGTCATGCTTGAAAAAAAATTAAGCAATGAGTAGTCATGCATTTGCTTTTGAAATAAAACAAAACTGCCACAAAATCCTCAATTCGTTATGTGTGATGTGTGGGGAAAATGGCAGTGTCTTAAAGCGCTCTGATTAAATGACTTGAAGGGGTGCTTTGAGGCCTGCAAGGCTCATCTGGAGCAGTTTATAGCTTCTGACAGAAGTTACTTTCGATGGGATAACATATTGATACTATATTTTCATGAATAAAGTACCTTTTCAATCCGGCTTAGTTATTTAATAGCCACTGCTCTTCTTTTAGAAATGACCTGGGTGTTGGGACAAGATAATATTAAAATAATTGTGTATGAGAGGATCATAAGCCCATGCAAGTGGCAGGCGGCTTGCTCTAAGATGATGATTTTATATGTTTTTTAAAAATATAAAATTCTTAGCTGCAAATAGTCTGGGAGAGGTAACTAGCAAACCATCTTAGCAGTAGTTTAATATTACTTACTGCACTGTGAGAACATATTTCCTGTAGGACTGTGATAGGCCTAATGCCCTCTCAGAATATTTATATTAGTTTCAAAATGATCACACATCTTACCACATGCGAGTTTCAGTCATACAGTTTCATAAAATTTGACCCAACCTTTATCATCGGCTTCTGTTCACATGAACCTCACTCCTGCTGCAGAGGGCAAATCACACCCTTGCTGCCTGCCATTCTTGTTCACATCCATTTCACCTTTCCTGCAGGGAGTAAATCAGACCGTACCTTCCTGCCATACCTGGGCACAAACGACCTATCTGACAGACTTTTAAGGTCCAGAGAGTAAAAGTAGTGTGGAATAATAGCAATAAGATGAGATTTTTAATAAATTATTTGACTTAAGCATCAATGCTGTTGAGTTCATGTACTGTTAATTATTTTAAAATGCAATACTGCACCCTATGGTGAATTACAAGTGTTTGGCCTATGATTCAGATGTAAAGACTGGTTGTGCTTTAATCAGAAATCCAGCTGTTTTTATAGGTCTTATTTGTGTGAACCAGGTAAAAGAATGCTTTACTGCAATGTACTTGCTGATCAGCCATGACAAATTTGGGTTAAGTGCTAATGTTCTGAAAACCGCTATGCATCCATCATCAAGATGAACGTGGAAGAATTATAACACATTGCTGATATGTATATCTCAGTCCATGAATCTGGTGTCCCTTTCTAATTGGCGTATCGGTAGGCAGTATTACTTTTAGAAGTGAGGTTATGTTATATTTATATAATAAGTGTTAATTATGACTCACCTACATAACAGTATGGAGTAGTGTCCTCTAAAAATTGCTACTACTTAGCTAGTCCTACATTCCACACATTTTATGGAAAACAAAGGCTCATTATGATGTTCACAGGGGTCCAACACTTGCCTATATGCTGAGCCAGTCGAACGTAATGTATGTCATCCCATCCTGTTTAAGAATGTATCAGTGACGTCTACATCTTCTTGAATATACTAAGGTTTATATGCAGAATTTTTTCTCAGGGGCTTCTAATGAAATTGATACCAGTTTTATAATGCAAGATTCACTAACTGTTTCCCATAATGTGAGAGTTACTGAAGCTGTGTATAGTGTGTTCAAATAGTGTGAGGAATGTGGAGCAAGAATAGTTAAAATTCCTGGGTGTAGCATTTCGTTTTTAGATAAGCATCTCTAAGCTGACATGTTAGATCTGTTAAGAGATCGTGAAATACATAATTCATGATCTCTCAGTGTGCCATTTGAGATGCAAATAAACACAGCACAATGTTTAAACCAGTAAAGAGATTAAGTTAATTAGGTTGAATTTCTGTCTCGGTATTCTATTTTTTTTCAAAGAGTCAGTGCCAAAGAGAAAGAGCAGAAAAATGCTGCTAAAAACAAGAATTTTTAATTTTAATTGAAGTACAGTGAATAACTCAACACTACAGCTTGTTTATGTCAGCAAAAAAAACATGCTTTGATTCTTTTTATTTAGAATTTGTGTTTTCAGTATTGAGAGTTGTCCTTTATTGTTCTGCAACTGTGATTCTATTATGTGTGGTGTGTGTGTGTGTGTGTGTGTGTGGTGTGTGTGTGTGTGTCTGCCTCAGACATCAGTCAGGTGCACAAGTATTAAATCTCCCATTTTGGAGCTAAATTTACTGTAGCACATATATAACACTATTATTCTGCCTGAAAAACAAATTATAATGTTTATGTTCACCTAATAGTGTGTTGGAATTGTATTTAGCTGAGATATCCTGTAGAGGGTAGAGGGTGTTGTGAAATAATTAAACACCAAGCCACATCAACACAAAAGATTGGAGGCAGGGCATCATGCACCCAATACCTTCGCACGAAAGGAAGCCCATGTTTGGCTTCACCCCCTCCAGCCATTTTACTCCCAGATAAGTGCTTTTATTACCCATTGAACAGGAGGCTGGGTGGGCCCCAGAGACGGTCTGGATATTTCAGAGAAGAAAATATCTATTTCATTCTTTCTGCTGGGTAATTTCCTGACACCTGAATTTTATATGCTAACGTTTCAGAATGCTCTGTCTGTTCCATCTTCATAGGCAGGTAGGTATGAAGAATACCTACCCACCTATGAAGATGGAACAGACAGAGTGTTCCAAAACGTTGGCACATAAAATTCAGACGCTGGGGAATTACCCAGAAGAAAGCATACAACATTCAGAATATGGCGAAAGTTTGAAATCAAGAAGAATATCTATTGCTCCTGCTGGCAATTGACATACAAATACTCATTCTTCCGGCCCACAGCTTAGTGAGTATACCACCTGTGACATCCTGTCTTTAGTATAACTTAATACTGAATTCAGTATATGAAGTATAGATCAGTGTTGACAAGTCTGTGCATTAAAGATGTTTGATAGCAATTAACTTGCTGTGTGTAAGTTGGTTCGACAGCCTGGTGACAGATTTCTTTAAGAATGAGAGCTTGGATTTCTGTTTTAATTCACACCAGAGATGTTTATCTTCTACTGGAAAAGAGACACAGGGCATCCTCAACAGGTCTATTTCATATTTCTTGAAAACAACTAAACTTTTTTGCACAGCTCATTGTTTGGAAGCTTAATGGTGACCAAATGGTTGCTGGGGCTGTTCTACCCTGTCTGGAAATTGATTTCTCTAAAAGAATGTGATATTTTAAACTGGAAGGCTTCTAGAATTGGAAGTGTAATTAATACAAAGTTTTTCTGCGTGGTAGGAAGCCATATGTTGGTCATTGCTAGACAATGGCCTGCACTTTCTATCCCTCCAATGGACTCAAAACTTTATTAGAAACTACTGTTTGTGCTTCACATAGAAGTGGAATTTGGCTAGTAACGTAGTATGAGTGACGATACTTTCATATGGACTTTGTTTTTAGGGTGGGGGATCTCGTACAGTATAATCCTTGGTTCATTGAGCAAGTCAGTGGTGCAGTGCCCCACTATACCAAAGAGACTGAAGCTAAATAACATACATCAGCATATTCGCGCATATAAACAACTATGAAAATAGGGACAAACAATAAGCAAGTTTAGAAAATAAGCTACAGATTGAATTTGCATAATATAATGTAGGATTATTCGGTATGGAATTACACGTTTTCAGATTATGACACTATGATAATGCTTGTAGAAGCGAACAGGCCCGTAGTTTAGTGTTTATGCTGGGCTTATGTAGCATCATGTAATGAAAACCATTTATGTACATGTAACAGAATCAGAGACAAAGGAGTTTTTGTGCTGCTCTGTACCATAACAAGAATCGACGAGTGTACCAGATGTTACAGAGTTTGCAGCATCTTTACTGTTTGTCTATTGGCAATATTTAAAAAATATAATTAGCAACAACATAATGATTACTGTACACAGAATGTGATACATTTGTAATAAATTTACAGAATTTAAATCCCCTTCCATTATTCATTGAATGAGGTGTCAATGTGAGAATACGATTTCATAGTACATACATGGGAATGTTGCAGAATTTACATTTTCACCACCATGCAAATATTCATCCACATACAGTGATATAGAAGTTTTTTTTAAGTAATGAAATAAGTTCAGTTTGTAAGCGTGGTTGAGGTGATAAGTGCTTCTGTAGACCAGGACATTCTCTGGTTTTACCACACACAACATTCATGAAACAGCAATTTGTCATAACCCACACAATAGGTCAGACTTAGTTTCCTGCATTACTAAACAGTTCGGTTACAAACACACCTTTTGTCAAAATGCTCTAACCACAAAAAAAAAAAATCTTCTCCTTATATTTCGTAAGAAAACATAACATGCTTACATGTTGGTTTATGGAGGTTCTGTTACCTTATTTCCCTGTCCTGTAAAATTGTTTATCAATGAGTTATGACAAATTGCCGTTTCATGAGCGAAATATTATTTGTTAGGCATTAGTCACATTATATTACAATGTGTATAATCAGTGCTGGAAGTAAGGCTGTGCTTATCTTCCTGTTACATCTCATGTAATATACATGATGATTTCATAATAACATGGTCTATTCTTCTGCTTAAAATCTTTGTCTTCCCGTATATGTCGCCATTTACTTTGGTAAGTGGGATAAATCTCATGCCACCATCTTGTGAGCAGGAGAGAGAAGATGGATGCAGGAGACTGCTTTGGAACATTGGTGCAAATCTACCAAATTACAGTGCATAGTGTTACATCTCAGATGGCTGTGAGTTTAATATTCACCGCCAGTAGAACTGACATCCAAAATAATATTTTTTAATGTTCCTGATGCCAGTAGAACTTTCTCATCATGTACAAGTTATGTGTGTAATTTCTTTACACAAACTAAAACAATTTAAATTCCAGAACACAAAATTCATAATGTGACTAACCAATGGGAATTATATGTGTTCTAATTATAGTCACAAATGAGTGTTTAATATTACTTAAAAATTGTAACTGCAAGTATTTATTAGTAATTTTGGAGCAGTTATTTCAAAAGCCAAAGAAAGTAAAGACATAAATATGAACTGTGAATCTTACTCGGTAAATGGGGTGATTTTAATCAAATGCTAATTACAAATTTTTATAAAGGAACTTACTTTAATTTTTGAAAAGAAAGGTACCAGTTCCTGTACAGCTCTTTGTGCCACCAGAAAGAGAGCATTAATTATGACAATGATGATGGAATTATTATGTGGAGGTACTGAAATTAAGGACAGTTTTGTAGATTCCTTGCATTGCCTTTTGAAAGAGCATCTGATATAAAACTTCAGTTTCTAGTAAATGTACAAGTCTTTGTGTGTTCCTATGTAGTGTGTAAATTCTTCTAGGAAAGATATTTTGGTGCTGAGATTTCATAAAGAAATGTGTTCCAATTTCTGGTAATTTGTGACTCAGATGCATAATGGAGGCATTGATACCAGTTATAAAATATGTAAATTAATGGCTATTGTTTAGCAGTTACACACTTTATGTTACAATGTGGCATAGTGCTCGTAACAGGCGTTAAATTTAAATAACATCACGAGAGAAAGTTCTGTATCTCTTGATAATTGTAGTTCCAGAGCTGCAAGAATAAAGTGTTTAACCTTACTGCAAGCAGTATGATGAGAAAGATAATGAAAAGAAAGAGAGCTGTGCCCTTCCTTTGGCACTTTTTGATTAAATTTCACTGTTAAACACATGCAGATTCTCCTGTATCAGATTATTGGCCAAACTGTTTCTTGTCTACTGACAGAATTATAGAACCATGTTTAATTAGCCGGATATTCACGAAATACTAGATTATGGGAAACACTACAATCAAATCAAACCAATATTGTTGAAATTAAATATATAGTCACCCTAAGATTACAAGAAAACAATTCAACAAACAAAATACTGAAATGTAATAAATGTATTTATAAAAATTGTCAACAAAATGAAAAGTTTAAATGTTCAGAACAATGGTTTGTACTAATGTATGTATAAATTAAATATTACAGCTAGGTTTCCTTTGTAAAGAATGAAATAGGGTGTCTTATGTCTGTCCATATGTGACTCATTGTCTGCACTTTGAACACTGGACAGATGCTTTTCACCAGGTACTGCTGTGGACTCTCAAAAATGAAAGTTGTCAGCCAGTTATAATTCTCAGTTATATTGACACACAGCATAACCTGCCTTATATAAGGTTGTAAATTGACTTCCATGCTTACTAGCAATCTTTAGTGAGACTTCTAAGACATTCGATATAATAAACATATTCAAAACATGTGTGTCCCATTTTGGTTTCTGACCATACTGGCCAGTTACAGAGCCAGATTTACATAATGCAGAGGTGAATCACCAAAGTATCATACAAACCCTGTTATAGATATTGTTACATTTTATATTTGAATTTTTCTCCTGTTACACATTTTTTTGTTATTATCATTCATTCTGTGCATTATTTCATAAACTGTATTATAACCAACTAAATGCACAATGTCAGTGTGTGGTTTTGTAATTAAAACATTACATCACCAACATGTTTCGATCTTAAATAAATCATCTTCAGGGAGACCATACATTGACCAGTAAGTAAACAACATGAAGTAGAGGCCAGTTGAAATGTGATGGCACACACACACACAGAAACCAGATTTTGTCTTTCGGCGGAATGGACGAGTCCGTTTAAATCGGTGTGTGGGCTGTCAGTTCAGTCGACTACTGGCAGCCGAGGTGTGCCCATCAGCGGTAGTAATGCTGGATACACCATGTTCCGAGGTAGTGTGAAGAGTACTGGCTATCAACTGCATTCGTGAGTTTCCCCTTCACTTCCCCTCCCGTGCTTCACCGTGTGCCATCACATTTCAACTGGAGTCTACAATAAAATATTTAAAGTTATACCACTACACTGTATTAAGTCTTGGTAAAACAGCATACAGAAGTACTGTGCCACTATTGCTCCATACACAAGCTGTTTCCTAGATACTGAATAATCAAAGTTCCATGTCATCCTGTGGTTACATTGACTGTATATGAGATCACCTACCTTCCAGGTACTCCAACAGCAAATTTAACAACTTCCCAAAATGGACCCTTTTGTTTGGGATTCAAAGTCTTTAATCACCTTCCTACTAGCATCAAAAATACATCACATGACATAAGGCAATTCAAATCTGTTCTAAAAGTTTCCTTCTTATAAAATTCATTTTACTGGTTGGAGGAATATTTCACTTGGAATTCCAATAGAGATCTTGGTTCAGTGGAACCATTTTAATATTAAACATCTAAATAATCTTACATTTAATGTCACTCAGTCCCATGCTATATTATAACTTTTAATTTGAATCCCTAACTGTTTTATATATATTTATATAAATACACATAAATCTAGATTTAGTGACAGATTCCACTCCCAATTGGCCTTTAAATTTTGTATTGTTATTTATTGTATTATATTGTGTGAATGTCCATATATTATAAATTGTGTTGTAATATATAAATTGTAATCTGTAATAGACGTGTCCAATGTTACATGTGTGAGTGAATGGATGAACAAATAAACCAAACCAAACCAGATCAAACCACATTTTATACTTCCATACACTGTGCAAGATATCGAGGCTTACTACAATGTAATCTTGTAAATAAAGCCAACTTGATGCACAATTTTTCTTAGTGTGTTTATTTCTTTTCTCTACACGTTGTGGGCGACTGTGTGCCCATCATCAGGAGAAATAACTGTATCTGTGTGACACTTGGTACTTGTTATTCTGTGTGGATGACTGTCTGGTATGCACACTTGGTACTGGCTATTCTGTGTGGATGATTGTCTGGTATGCACCCTGCATACAAGGCAGTCATCCATACAGAGTGACAAGTACGAAGTGTCACATAGATACAGTTGTTTCTCCTGATGATGGCCGCTAGTCGCCCGTAACATGTAGAGAAAAGAAATAAACACACTAAGAAAAATTGTGCATCAAGTTGTCTTTATTTCTTGTAATAAAACCAACTAGATGCACTAATTTCTCAAATTTACTTTTGGAATAAAACTCTACATGTTTCAGACAGTTCCTCTGTCCATCATCAGGAGTTTTCCACTGTACACACAGCAATGGTAAATGTCATACAAGTTGTTGACAACTTGCATACTGATCCTGCTCACAAGCTGTCAGCAGACCTGTATGATGTATACTATTGCTGTGTGTACAGTGAAAAACTCCTGATGATGGACAAAGGAACTGTTCGAAACATGTAGAGTTTTATTCCAAAAATCAATTTGAGAAATTAGTGCATCTAGTTGGTTTTGTTATAAGAATTTATCACAATGCACGGCCACCTGAACATCAAATTTGGCTTTATTTACAAGATTATACAATGATGCGCAGTCAACAAGACATAAAATTACTACAGTGTACCAGTATTATTTTAAGTGTTTCATTGTACTTAAGGTTTTATACCTCCTGATTGATGTATGCCTCCCAGATGACAATCTGGGAACCATAAAAACATGTTTGAGATGTAGTGTTTTAATTACAGAATTACACATTGATGTTGTGCATTTAGTTTATTGTAATATGACAATTTTGTTTTTTTCTGAAATGCCAATTACAGTTACTTTTATTGTTACACCGTGCATGTTGTCCAGTTACTCAATTATTACACCAACCACTGCACATATATAAAATTTACACATTAAAACATTAAAAACGCTCCGACATGTTTCGGTCCTAAGACCATCATAAATGAGCTATATATTCCTTGCTAAAGTCACACTAGAAATAGTCACAGATTAATTTCGTTGTACAAGTTGGGTGTTGTGGCAGCATGACGTGTTGTGTAATGTTATGTTGCGAAGAGCGAAGCACAGAATGCACGTCCGTAGCAGGGCACTCTTCGCAACATAACATTACACAACACGGCATGCTGCCACAACACCCAACTTGTACAACGCAATTAATCTGTGACTATTTCTAGTGTGACTTTAGCAAGGAATATACAGCTCCCTGATGATGGTCTTAGGACCAAAACATGTTGGAGCGTTTTTAATGTTTTAATGTGTAAATTTGATATATGTGCAGTGGTTGGTGTAATAATTGAGTGTCAATTACAGACTGGAAGTAAGTAAGAAAAGAATGCCACTGGAAACTTTGTGTACTGCATCATGGAGTACTCCTCCGAATCTTGTTCAAAGCGTTTTTGGCTCCTTTAATTTCTTGGAAATGCCAATGGAGTAAGAAGAGATGAAACAAATTGCTGGCAACTGAATATGTTTATAAAAATGATAATAACATTTGACTGTACATTGTTCTTATACATAACAGCCGGAATGTTTATCATTACAGGAAAGATTTCCTGTTTCCTTTTACTTATAAAGTTTAATTTCACCCACTAATATAGTCATATGATCCCTAACAAAGAGATTGATGATTTGTGGCTTCTGATACATGAAGCTGTGGTGTTGGGTGAATAGTTCCTGGCGGTGTGAAGGAACGTGGTACCTTCAACTAAAGGGTGAAGAGGTCCCACAAGAACTCTTGATCCTTGAAGCTATGTCAGGAATCACTCACCAAATGACATAACTTCATAATACAGAAGACCATAACCCTCAGAAACAATGCTGTGAGCAGCTCAAATCTCACACATATAATGACTTTCGTCATAGTAGGAATGTGCATCTGTACACTTCCGTTCACCTGGGTTTTACTGCGGCAAGTTAATGTGGTCAACTCTGGTAATTGTGAGTGGCTATATCACTGAATTTAGACTTTTCCACTTCACTATCACTGCTGGCAATGGCCTATAACCAGTACAGACCACTTCAGTTTACCATTACACTAAGGTACTTGTGCTCAAATCCTTTACGCACATGCACACCATGTTCTAGAATTCCTCAAAAATCAACACAGGGATCTGTAACAAACTGTAATGTAATACAAAACTAGTCTTTGCTTATACAACTTAGATCTGTATACTAAGAAACTACAAGATCAATTTTGTCACTGAACCTTTAAGTATCAGCTATTAGCTATTATCACAGAATGGCAGTAATATTTACTGCAGTTCATTCACAAAGAATGCATGATTTAAAATTACCAGAGTGAACCATGATGTTAGTCCGAACGAATTAGGCTTCAGGCCTGTGCCAAAGCACATGGAAAGAACTGAATAAGTATATTCTTAATATCGTAAATATATGCAGTGTTGGAAGCAAGAGAGAAGGTGAAGGGGTCTTGGCAATGCTTATCTGACCATATCGGTGTGCTGTAATGTCACTTGACAAAATTATCAGCTATTCAATCATTTGATGAGGCAGCGTTTTCAATGTTGTCATCCTTATTTCCACTACCTCGAGGCGTGTCATTGGCATCATCGTAACCATGTGGTTGTAGAATGACACGCACTGCCTGGTAATGTTTTTTAAACCCCAACTTACTGTAGAGGCTCAGTGAAGCATCATTTTCTGGCCGGATCACCACAAATGGGATGTATCCACGTGAAATTACTACCTTGGTAAGGTACTGTGCCAGATGGATTCCATATCCCTTGCGACGGAACTCTGGCTTTGTCTGCATGGAGAACATGGCTCCGTAGTACGATTGTACCATCCAGGCTGCAAGCTCACCTGATGAGAAAATACCGTATGCTGGCAACGCATCGATGAGCTTCTCAAACACTTCCAATGACTCCATGTGGTTGGCAGGATATAAGTCATGAATTGCTTTGGCATGTTCTGGTTTCAGCTGTAACATTTCTGCCCCATCTGGAGGCAGTCTGCAACAGACCACAGGTATCATTACGACATTAAACTTTAGACGTTTTGCTGACCGTCCATCTCAGTATATTTATCTCAGTATTTAACCAACTTGATGCACAAAATTTGTTTCACCTTTGGTATCATCACACCTATAGGTGTGATGATACCAAAGGCTGTGTAATGCACTTTTGACCTCCTGATGATGAGCACATGTGCTCTAAACATGTAGAGGCATGAAATGAAACTTAATGTGAAACAAATTTTGTGCATCAAGTTGGTTAAATACTGAGATAGATATTAAACTTGTATTGGCCAGTGGGGTCGCTCATGTATTTGTGGACGAAAGGAGAAACGCTGTCCCATTCAGGTGCAGGAATGGGCATTGAAAATGAAGGTAGCTCTGACCGTCAGCAGCTACATGGGGGGTTCAAAGGTCGGCAGATAAAGATCAAAGCGGGATGTAATTAAAATGCACATTAATAAATTATCCTTAAATTTAATTGATAGCATTTTAAGGTTTTCAAGGCAGCTGTTGTTCAAGTGATGGTTACCTTTTGGCTTTTACACCGTGCAGTGAATTAAAAAGATGGACGTTTCGGAAGAATGTAGTGTCTTCAGCGTCAGGGTGAATGAATTGGGTTCAGGTGGATAGAGAAGTGTTTGGGAGAAAGAAAATATGTCGATTATGTAAGAAGTTTTGAGGCAGTTTTCGCCAGTCACTACAACAAAGGGGTAAGTGAAGATAGAGCTGACACTTAGCCCCAAATTACCAAACAGCACTTCTCAGGACCCAACCAGTGGGAGACTCGAAAATACTGTGACATCCTGAGAAGCGTTCAGTAAACTAGTTGGTTTTGAACTCAACAAGATGGCGGTTATCGCTAGGAGCAATTAACTTGGAGATATTTAATGTTCTGAGCGCGTGCAATTGCTGGTTGAAGTATTTTGGGGTTTTACTACTTACTGAGTGGCAAGTAACTGTTAGCCGACACGACATGGCATTTCGGAAGGCTGGAGTCTCTTTCAGAAATGTACAGCCTGTATTTAATTTCTCTTACGTCCTACTTTATTACACAGAGCGAGCAGAAAATCCCTTGGCAACTGTAAGGAATTTCTTCCGTCCACCCAAACATGGTGCTAAAGACGACTGTAGACTCCTGTTCAAGGGTACTGGCAGGCTTTACCCGCGGAGGTAAAGCGGCCCGAGCTTGAACTGAACCACTCACCTTTTTATAGTGCCGAGGCGAATTAACCCTTACCCTGCTAACGTGGAGAATATGGTGAGATCCTAATAATGTCAGCAAATGGCAAATGGGATTTAACTCGGCGTTCAAAGGGTTAAAGTTGGCGCGAAATGGTGCAATTATTTTTATGCCTTATAATGCGGACGGAGATAAATGTAGTAGTACAGTTGACCTGGGTGGTCAGGACGACTTCCTTACAATTCAATGTTAATAAAAATCCAACCAGATGCAACAGTATGCAGATATTTATTTACTGCAAAGTCACTCTACATGTTTCGGTTGTCACAGCACCCATCATCAGGAGTACTAAAAACTGTAAC
>Ga0123354_10009303_pt1 | contig 15025 bp, 12 predicted proteins | sample TergutLab28metaG_2_FD_97872 | JGI IMG/M metagenome (GOLD analysis project Ga0123354, IMG submission 97872) | Labiotermes labralis P4 segment gut microbial communities from Petit-Saut dam, French Guiana - Lab288 P4 | ecosystem: Host-associated > Arthropoda: Insects > Digestive system > Gut ...
ATGACTAATCTATAGTCGAAACATGTAGCCTTATAATTACCTTGAGTAATAAAGTGATTGTGCTGACGTACACTATTTAATATTATATTACGTTACAAGCACATCGTGATGCTTCCATTCAAAAAATGGTTCATACACTAATAGTATTGTGTATATGTCAACAACGAAGTGGAATTCGTGTGTCGTTATCACAGTAGATAGGTACTTTTTTGCCTGTTGCGTCTCGTATGTATATGTGGGATCACACAGTTGTGCAGACCAAGAGTTGTTTTTTGTGTTCACCGAGTCACTATCTTCCAGTTACTTTTCTACTCTTGTAGTTATTGTTGATTAACTCATTAATAGGCGTGGGATGGACTCTCTCTCTCTCTCAAAAAGTCACATAATAAATTTATAATTGTGTTTGATTGTTACTTATTATTTAATTGTTCAGTTAAATGTATTCATAACGCTATGTATTGCATTACACTATATTTGGAAGTGGGTATTGATAAATATGTTATTACAAAGTTGCGAAGTCAGCTTCCAGCCCTTTTCCTATAGATATCGCTCCTCGTAACAATTCTCTTTCAGTATGTACGTGTTGGAACAGAAAGAGTTGTCCAATATAAATTGCTTTCAATAAAAACCACTGCAGGCAGTAACACGATAAAATAATGTTCTTTTACTGGTTTCAGCACAGACCGGGGCTTTATTGCAAGCGTTTCGCCGGAGACACACGTCATTGCTTTCGTGAGCCCGTCGGCATCTGTGCCCGTACAACGATTTGCTTTCGACCATGCAGCAGGTATCCGCCTCTCTAAAGCGCTTGTAGTATCTTGCTTGAAATCTTGCAGTCGCACAGATGGTCACATTCTTCCCTGCTAATATATTAAATAAGCAGTCGCTACAGACGACAAGGGGTGGTCCTTAAGCTGGGCGGGAGGGGGGAGGGGGTGTTGAGATAAAGGATAAAAATTCCTCGTCTTAAAAATCATGACGTTATAAAATTTTACACAGAGCCTGTGACTTGGACGGATTCCTTGGAAGGACATAAGCAATAGAAAATTGTAAAGATTTGGAACCAAGTAAACCTAAAGATGAGGAGTACAGAGAAATATGGTAGGCTAATGACTCCATGTTCGTGATTCTCTGGGACTGATAAAAGCACTACCAACATCTGATCACCTTTCAGTGTAAAAGACCTACTTGGTTCGAAGAGCTTAGAAATTCCAGTAATATGCATACCTCGAAAACACATAAAAAGCACATAAATTTAATTTTCATAACCCCACATACATTTTTGGAAGCATAATATATATTATATGATTGAAGAAGAGAGTCATTACCTATAACACGTAACCTATCAATCTCATTTCATGAAAGACGGGACAGTGGGGGAAGCTGACCTGCGACCCACGTGACCTCAACCCCACTCGTTGGATGCAAACACGAAAGGTCGCAAGGCAGGCAATGTAAGTATAACTTAACATTGAGGTGCGTTCGCTGAACCACTGCTGCCATGGAAAAGCAATAAGCATTATATTATTCTCAGTACGTGTGTGTGTGTGTGTGTGTGTGTGTGTGTGTGTAGCTTGCGTTCGAGCATGCAATGTGCATGCATAGTATTACATTGTCTTCTGTGGCCTGTCTGGCTCTACAATATTTTTCCACATTATCTCACTAACGATATTATTATAGAGAAAATATTAATGAATATAAAATCTCTGTTTTGATGTTTGCTACAACTTTTGTGTGAAGTATTTCTCATTCTAAGAAGAATTCAGCGAGATATGATCAGAAATGTACGTCGGTCTTCATGTAAAGTGCCCGTTATTCTTGTCAGATTTTAATGAAAACTTGCATTTTCTCAACAGAGTTTCAAAAAATATTCAAATACAAAATATCATGAAAATCCGCCAATGGGAGCCGAGTTTTCTATGCAGACAGACGGACAGGCATGAAGTTAAGTCGGCTTGCGCAATTTAAGTCCCGAACATCGAGGTTCCTGTTTTGCCGACCGTGCATCTCAGTATAATCTTAGTAACTGACCAACTTAATGCACAAATCCTTGTTTTATAATAAGTTTATCATAAAACAAGATTCTGTGCATTAAGTCAGTCAATTGCTAATATCAAAACTACAGTATTATTGTACCTGTAGTTTTGCATGGGCGCGATATTTGGTCTGTCACATTCAAATAAGAGCACAGACTGAGGGTGCAGGATAATTGGGTGCTGATGAAGATGGGACGGAAATAAAGGAAAGGCTGAAAAACTGCCTGTGGGAAGCTTCATGATTGTGCTGCTGACCATACAGTAAGGTGAACAAATCAAAGATTAGATAAGATGGACAAGGCAAGGAGCATACATGGTTAAAGGTTTCTGGTTGGTAAATCTGAAGGAAACAGACCGCGTAAAAACTAGGGCGTAGTGGGTGGATAATATTTAAGCGAATCTTCAAGAAACAGGGTGGAATGGCGTGGATTAAATTCATCTGGCTGAGAATAAAGAAAGCTGGTCGCCTGTTGTGAACACGTTAGTGAACCTTCGAATTACATAACGTGCGAGGAATTTCGCGACTGGCTGAGGTAATATTGAGTTTTCAAAAACGACTCTGCACCATAAAGCTTTCCCCAAACAGGCCACCACTGGTTCATATCCTCAGTCATATAAATCGACGCACCCACTTACTTTAAAATATTATACTCCCATCTAACACTAGGTCTTCCACACGACCCTTTCCTTCGCCTATATTTGTCACAAAAATGTACGCGTTTTTCGTCTGTCCCTTTCATATTATATGCCCCGCTCAGCTTATCCTACCTAATTTAATCATCCTAATAATGTTTCATGAACAGGAAGATTATAAAGTGCCTCATTAAGAGGGGGTGCTGATAAGTCCTTAGCCCGACCTACTTCCCAATGTCGTAGAAGGGAATCGATAGTGTCGTTGGAAAGAGGGGCCTGTTCGTGTGCCGAATTGCAAGTCTTTTCTTGTTACAGAGGCTGAAAGGAAGCATGTCAGGCGACGCGCACGATTTCAACAACATAGAGACGCGAGCTGTCATCAAGTTTTTTTTTTCTTGCAAGGCAAGACGCCGAAAGAAATTCACGCCATTCTGACAGAAACATTAGGGGAACTTGCACAATTGTATGCCACCGTCAAAAACTGGGTGGCGCAGTTTAAACGTGGTGATGTTTTCACCTGTGATGCGCCTCGTTCTGGACGACCCAAAACAGTGACCACCTGGAGGAAATTGATCAAATTCACGAGCTAATCTTGGAAGGCCGCCGTAAATGATTTTTCGCCTCTCCTTGTCACTTATACTCACTGAGGTCCATTTATTCTCAATGGTGTCTTCGGAACTTTTCATTGACTTAATACTTCTGACCGCAATATGGACCTGATGTAGACTCAGCCTTTAACAGAAATGAGTACCAGGAGCGTCTCCTAGGGAGTGAAGGCGGCCGGTGCGTAGGGCTGACCTTACCGCCTTCATGTGTAAACTGTCTAGAAATTCTGCAAGCCTCAACCTCCTGGAGTCCTAGGGGCCTGTCCAGGCCTGTAACGGACAGCTTTACGTTTCGCTCCAAATATCCTCCTCAGCAGGTTGAAAATCTGACTCAAACCATCCACACCACCTTTAATATAATCAAACTACGGTCTACTGGGCCCGTGGCCCTCCCTAAATGTGATAGACCAGGATTCCACCCAAGCAAAATAAATGATTCTACACCTTCAGACCTTCTCTATATTTCATGTTTAATATCTACTGAAGAGGTGTGTAGTCGGTACTGAACACCACTGTGCAAGCACATAAACCATCGCTACATCGTCTCTTGCGACTGGACTACCTCTAGTACCTCACACGAGGATCGGTCGGATAATAAGTTTGCATGTTAAATAGTGCCGTATCTAAAGAAGTTACACTGTCACCATCTCAGGGGAATTTGTCGCCAAGTGATCACCACGTATCCAGCGCTGCATCAGAATCTTGGCAGCCACATACTGAAAGACGATCGTGAGGGGAAAAAGAGTTGTGACACGAAGGCCGATAAAACCAACAGGGAATATAAAAGCTCGTCCCACTATAAGTTGAATGCATCAAATGTGGCAGGAACTACGTGGAAAAAATAGTGAGAAAGCAGTACAATTATATGTGCAATGTTCTTTTCCCAGCTGAAAGCAAAGAATTCAATATCTGCTCATTTTGAACATATTTTCTGATTCGTCTTTTAACACACAACCAAATGTCAACAAATAAAACAAGGATAAACATCCACAACGCAAGCAGGATTTTTGTACTAGCCACTTCAGGTAGCCTAATACATAAGTTACTCACAAAGCTGAACAACAATCTTGACGTTAAAACAACTACCAGTGACCTCACCACACGTGCCATCAAGAAGGGCTTCTTTCCGTTGCTATCGATACGGACGGCATATTGGTAATCGATTCGCTCATTAAGCCGAAGTAATAGGACTAATTTGTAACGGCCGGATACGGAATGAGTGGGGACTGCTGCGTACAGGTTTTATTTGTTACAGAGAAGAGGGGTGTGGAGGAGGAGGAAGAGGAGGAGGGGGAGGAAGCCAAATACACGTGTGCAGTTAATACGGGACAAGTTTAACGAAGCTTAGGGGCATCACGATTATTTTTCAATCGCCGATTAAGCGACAACCTGATAAATGACACTGACTAGACTTATCTAAAAAGGCTCAAAACAAGGACACGTTTTCTTAGAACGAATAACAGAGTGGAATTCTGGAGAATCTTAACCTACTGAAAGAATGCAATCAACTAACGACCCAGTTTACTTTAACGACCATTTTCACTTCCGCATTGTCTGTAGTATTTAGTGTCGGCTTTTCACTTGCACAGTTTATATAGCGCTGGTTGACGGGTTTTCACTTGCACAGACTATGTAGCGTTGCGTGACGTATTTTCACTCAAACTCTTTATGTAGCGCTGACAGATGGTGCCTCACTTGCAGTTTATGTAGCGCTGGGAATAATCGCTTCACTCGCAGTGAATGTTTCGCTGCGTGATGGCTTTTCATTTGCTCAGTTATGTAGCGCTGAATAACGGCTTTTCATTTGCACAGTTTATGTAGCTCTGCGTGACGGATTTTCACTTGCAGAGTTTTTGTAGTGCTGCGTGACGGATTTTCACTTGCATATTTAGGAAGCGCTGAGTAACGGCTATTCATTTGCACAGTTAATGTAGCTCTGCGTGACGGATTTTCACTTGCAGTTTTTGTAGTGCTGTGTGACGGATTTTCACTTGCATACTACGGAAGCGCTGAGTAACGGCTATTCATTTGCACAGTTTATGTAGCTCTGCGTGGCGGATTTTCACTTGCAGAGTTTTTGTAGTGCTGCGTGACGGATTTTCACTTGCATACTTAGGAAGCGCTGAATAACGGCTTTTCATTTGCACAGTTTATGTAGCTCTGCGTGACGGATGTTCACTTGTAGAGTTTTTGTAGTGCTGCGTGACGGATTTTCACTTGCATATTTAGGAAGCGCTGAGTAACGGCAATTCATTTGCACAGTTTATGTAGCTCTGCGTGACGGATTTTCACTTGCAGAGTTTTTGTAGTGTTGCATGACTGATTTTCACTTGCATATTTAGGAAGCGCTGAGTAACGGCTATTCACTTGCACAGTTTATGTACAGCTAAGTGGCAGATGGTACGCAAAGGATAAACTGGGAGGGTAGTAGATGGCAGCGGTTATGGCGTAGTTTTAGTATGTATCTAATGTGCTAGCACTTGTCTGTGTCAAGAGAGAGATAGAGAGAGAGAGTTTCGACCCCCCCCCCAAATTCGCACACAACAAGCAAGACAAGTAGACAATGTCTTTCTTCCTCGAAAAAAAATATTTAATTACAATTTACAACAAATTTTTCAAGAACATGGAAGGTGAAGCAAATTCATCATTGGTCTCATTGAAATTATCCATAAATAAATTAAACAATGAAACTTGGCATGAACATGTAGCCTTATTGAATTTTCATGGCATGAAAGGTAACTAAGGTACATAAGGGCCACTACGCACAAAACAGTTCTCTTAAGTTACATTTATCTTTTATCATTTACGCCAGTGTTTCTCAAACTTTGTGAGACCCCGGCCAGATAAATTCTTTTTTCATAAGACGAGGGCCCGGTCCCAACAAATTTACTCGTAAATATCCTTCCATTTTTTAAGTTCATACATTAAACTAACATAAGTATTAATAATTAATTATGGCATAATCATAAAGAGTATTAGTACACTTATGTATACGGTGTGGCATGTTGACAAATACAAAATTACGTTTAAATTAGTTATCAATCACTGGACTAATGAAATCTTGTAGCATATTGTAGTTTCCTCAGGCCAACATCTGGGTCTGAGTTTTTGGACACATTCACGAATATTTTTCTCCTCAGAATATTTCCACTATAAAATATTTATTCATGAAAATTGCTTAGAAAACTAAAATGACAAATTCCAGGAGAACTTTTACGCGGTCCGGTATAATTGATGCGAGGGCCCGGTACGGGGCCGCGGCCCGGCGGTTGAGAAACACTGGTTTACGCGACCCTTTCTGCTTGCGTTAAAACTTGAAGGATAATCACATCACATGTCGTGTCCGTTAATTTTCCGTTGCATGCAAGTGCCGATACGACAAAGACATTTTGCTCTTCTCCTAAACGTCCAAATTGGCATTGAGGCCTACCTAGGGGTACAGGGATCTTTTCCCTAGGTAAAATGGGTGTTGGCGTGATTCTCACCACTTACCTCCGTCCAGTGCCGAAGTAAAAATGTGTGGAGATACACGTCTATTCCTCCACATTCCTTCGTAGACGGTAGGGGGTAACCGTACCTACGACTTATACTACAGATAAGGTCTCTCGTTTGTTGTGCATCTGTTTTACTTTATAATGTTTGCATACATTAAAGCGACGTTTATGTCTAAATTGTTAAGTCAACTAGAAATTTCGAAACATGTTCAGAAGGCACACGATAATATTAAATTGGCAAGATAACTGCCGAACTTATCTGCCACAGACTGTGTTTCAGTATTGGTCAAATTACAATAAACATGTATTATTTTGAAACCAAAAGAAGTAAAAACCCCAATAAATCAGAAACTTTAAATTTACAACGTAATGTTCGTCCCATTCAACATGAACTTCAAGAAATCACAAAGATACCAAATTTCAGTAACATCTTCATCAGTATATGGCGCACTTATTACAGATTAATTTAGCGGCTATTCAAGCAATGGCACCGTTGTTACAGATTAATTTAGCGGCTATTCAAACAATGACACCCTTTTTAAGGATGAATTTAGCAGCTATTCAAGCAATGGCACCGTTGTTACACATTAATTTAGCGGCTATTCAAGCAATGGCACCCTTTTTACGGATGAATTTAGCGGCTATCAAGCAAAGGCACCGTTGTTACAGATTAATTTAGCGGCTATTCAAACAATGATACCCTTTTTAAGGATGAATTTAGCAGCTATTCAAGCAATGGCACCGTTGTTACACATTAATTTAGCGGCCATTCAAGCAAATGCACCCTTTTTACGGGTGAATTTAGCGGCTATTCAAGCAACGGCACCATTTTTACGGATGAATTTAGAGGCTATTCAAGCAATGGCACCCTTTTCAAGGATGAATTTAGCGGCTATTCAATCAATGGCACCATTTTTACGGATGAATTTAGAGGCTATTCAAGCAATGGCACCCTTTTTAGGGATGAATTTAGAGGCTATTCAAGCAATGGCACCCCTTTTAAGGATGAATTTAGCGGCTATTCAAGCAATGGCACCGTTGTTACAGATTAATTTAGCGGCTATTCAAATAATGGCAACCTTGTTCCAAATTAATGTAGTGGTTATTCAAACAACGGTACTCTGGTTAAGAGATTAAGTTAGTGGTTATTCAATCAATGGCCCACAGATTGAAATTACTGTTAAGACCATTCCCATTTGAGGCCTCTCTTTCTTTACCCATAGAAAACTGATATTAGGTTCTAAAACCTGATTTAATTTGGTTGTAGAGTGTAATAAAAACCTGTTCATTTCTTCAAGCTCGGTACAAACGACTTCAGAAGCCGACCGGCTACACGTTCATCTCGAGGCATGTTCTCGGATGCTCATCAAACAAAGTACACTGGGGTGAGTATGATGCACGAAGCGTTGTTTCCAAATTTAAACCCTATGCAGTACTTTCAGTAGTTCCGCATTTTACTCCTAAATGTCTTCAAAGCAAGTAAGTGTATTCCCACTTGTTGGTCAGAAAGGAATGCCACTGAAATGAGAAACGGGGGCCACATCGTCCTACAAAAGTTTGTTTGGAAAAGTATCAGGGCGACAACGGCATCTCGAATTAAATCGTTCGGAATTCTTTCTGTGAATCTCCGAAACCCATCGCTCCAAATCGCGCACCGCCAACCATTCCTAATATAAAAGGACAACACCGTTGAATTGAAAAGGTAAAGTGACTGAGGTATAACAGGTTCTCATGGAGAAGAGTGTAAAGATGAGACTTATTCTTGGACATGATGTGACGTAAACTTCGGGAGATATGTCCAAACGTTTCGGAGGAATGTATTGCTCCCATCTTCAGGGTGGAAACGAAGCTACCCAGAAGAAGCAAACAGTACTTTCCACCGAAAAGTTGTTAGGCATCCACAGAACTACACCGCGTCATACCATAGGAGGCAATGATATTCAAAACAAAGCCATAAAAATGTCTAAAAAGTAAACCCATTTCTAAACGTTCGTTTATGAAGACTAATCTTACAATTAATCCAGGGACAAGCCGTTCAAAACTGCATTTTGTTTGGCAGAAGAAGAAAAATCTGAGAGCACCGGATAACAATAAAAAAATTTCCAAATGAAATAAAGTGGTATATATATAATTACCAGGGTAAATAATGAGATATACGTAATAAATTCTCACATAATCGACAAATCGCAAGTTCACGAGTTCGATTCCCAATTGGGTCACTGGCATTCTTCATAGACCTAATCCTTCCGGCCGCACTATGGCTCTGAGTTCGATTCAGCTTCTAAAAGAATGAGTACCAGGGGTATACCTGGAAGCAAAGGCGGCCGGTGCGTAAGGCTGGCCGTTCCACATTGATGTGCCGACTGCCCAGAAATTTTTGAAGCCTCAACCTCCTAGAGTTCTTAGAACCTGTTCAGGTCAGTAGAGGAATTATTTGCCTTTACCTTTACTTTTACCTGTACCTAACCAAGAAATTACCTCATTTTATGGAAACCTTACGCTCATTACCGTAAGGAAAAATAAACCTACATTAATTCTTGTAACACAGTCACACAGATTTCTACATAGAGATCATACAGACTTAAATAAAATCCTGTGTATGTGTGTGTGTGTGTGTTTACATATATATATACTGTATATAATGGGCCGTTTATAATTGAAAAGTCAGTACATTATTCACTTACAGAGGACGTGGTTATCAGCATGTGACGGCGTTTGTATTGTCAGACGTAGACATGTACAGTGTTTATATTATATGAATCCTCCCTTAGAATTTTCAATGAGCCTTTTCTCTTAGAAATGACCACCCATACAATAACCAATTTCAGGCCACAGTGTTATCAATGTCTCACGTACACGTCATACGCACACATGTATTAATCGGGTTTGTTACCACATCCATTACGTCCTTCATGCCATTAAAATTAGTGTCATTCAGTAGTTCCTTTACAGAATTTTGATGTTTTGCTGACCGTGCATCTCAGTGTAATCTTAGTAATTAACAAATTTAATGCACAAATTCTTGTTTTACAATAAGTTCATTATAAGCCTCTACATGTTTCGAGCACTGTGTGCTCATCATCAGGAGGTCAAGATTGTATTTCACAGCCTCTGGTATGATCACATCTGTAGGTAGCCGTCCCCTGCAGAGTCCTCTCTCAACCTGTACACGGGACGGCCACCAATGAGGTGTGACGATACCAGATGCTGCATAATACAATTTTGACCTGATGATGAGCACATAGTGCTCGAAACATGTAAAGACATTTCATAAACTTATTATAAAACAAGATTTTGTTTTCCAATAAGTTTATTTCATGCCTCTACATGTTTCGAGCACTATGTGCTCGAAACATGTAGAGGCTTATAATGAACTTATTGTAAAACAAGAATTTGTGCATTAAGTTGGTTGATTACTAAGATTATCCTTTACAGAAGTTACATAACTGTAAAGATTAAAACGCGTCAATATTGAAAGCATACAAAATAACTGTCCCGTACTCAGATAACATGTTTTTTTTTGATAGGTCGCTTCAACAATATAAGCAGACAATCCCGAGATGGTACCATTAACATGGCAGAGGAGGCCATTGTCAAATGCTGACATCATTGTAAAAATGTACAGTCTGAAATGTCATGTAAATACCGTGCTGACTTCAGTGTAAAAATGTACAATTTGAAATGTCAAGTTTCACATGCCCTGTTTTTACTTACATTTTCACGTACGATATAAGATATTCACAGAAAATATTTTCGGCATTAAAAGGAATGAATCTCCTTCGTACCACTTAAAAGCTTAACAGAGTCGCAAGAAACCTACCAGTGTTAGTTTTAAATAAAAAAATTCTCAAAAAAAAAGTACCCAACTTTTACATCCATGACAAAACAAACGCTTTTATTAGTTTTTCGAACTTAACTTCATATAATTCAGACACACACAATCTCTCCCACAGTTCTGGCTGGAGTTATATTACAGTAATTACAAAAGGGCATATAAAATACTGAGGCTTTCATCATGTGCAGCGGCGAGTTTCCCAACGTTAGCACCCAACGACCTGAACTAATTAGGGTTTAAGTCAATATTCTTTCTTTCTACTACGCAGACATTTCATTAAACGTGCTGAGAAAACTAAAGTAGACAAGATTGTAGAGGAGGAAGGACTTCGCCAGAACTCTCAGCCTCATGGATATAGGCTAGTGCATGAACGTCGCGAAACACAGTTTATATATTCAGCCAAAAACCGCAAATAAATTTCCTCCCAACCGTATCTTTAACCGCTCTTAGCTTCAAACAACCTACAGGGCAATTAACAAATATTCCATTACACACATGCGCGCTCGAGAGCGAAGAAAAAATCTATACAGTAAAGTTCGAAAACTCATTTCCACGCTTCCAGCCATCTCCATATATCAAAGCAGAAAAATTTTTACCACGGAAACAATGTCTGCATATAATACAGTGTGATGGCTATTTTTAAGATATTCCTCCTCTCTCTAAACCCACACGAACAGCAACTATCCCATGCCATATATTATAAAACAAGTAGGCTACTTTTAATATGACATGACAAAAAGCGATGCATCTGCTCTGGCGTATTCTTAGCTAATAAATTATCACCGGTTAGATGAAATTCCCGGCTGTAGGTGTTGCGGGTGTGTGGGTGAAGTAACCGAGAACGCGTCCGATTTCACGGTCGCAGAAAATTATGTCTATATATTACAGAAGATGACTCAGGTGGCAACGAAACTTGTTTCCGGGAGGTGTCCGATTCGAATATCCGATGGAACACGGCCATCTTGACGCGGTTTTCAATGCTCTTTTTACGCTCACCAGACAGAACGAACAGCGCTTTCAAATGGACCGTGGCTGACTCCTATCACATAATTTTAATTCAATAATCGCCCAAGCGTTCGAAGCTATGTAGTCTGAAACATTACCGTAAAAATACACATCAGATATATTTGTCCCTGCGCAAGTCATGACGTCATATAGGAAAGTAGTCAGCTTCACGCCACGGTCACTTTAACGGTATTCGTCCTAGAAGAGGCCATGAAGGCCCAGAGGAAGCGTAGCGGTATACTTCTATTCTTTCTTGAACGTCGGCGCTAGATGGGGGTGGGTGGTCAACCTCCCGGGAAACAGACACGGTATCCAAGGTACAGGAGGTTGGGTGGGTCCCAAGGCCGGTCTAGAAAGGGGCAAAATATATCGGCCCCCACCGGGATTCGATGCCCGGACTGTCACGTTGCCCCCTAGAAAATATGTGCCAGTACCCAGTGACTCGAAGGGTGTGTGGACCCACAGCCGCTATGTGCTGCTTTGGAAAACAGGAAAAAAATCATTTGTCCCCGCCGGTACTCGGAAAAAAGACTCCCGTACCCTAGTCACTATACCGACTGAGATATCTCGGATGGTCCCTGTTACCTAATAAATAAATAAACAAATAAATTACACACGCCTTCAAACCTGACGAGCCTCGCCCGAATCAGGAACTAAGAATGCAAACAAACTGTTTTGTACACAGTTTGCTCCGCCTTTTCGCGTGACATGCAAATGTAACCAGTCAGAGAAACGGTGGAAAAGAAGTACGGAAGGAATGCGGTGTCGTCCCACGTGTGGCATGGTACCGCTAGCTCAAGTATAATATAAGCTGTCATTATTACTATTATTATTATCATCATCATCATCATAATTATTATTGGCGGTAGTAGTAGTAATTATTTATCACACATGCAGGGTATTTACAATTATATACCTGAAACACACCATGTATCTAAGGTATACAGTGTTGCAGCTATTCTGTAGCTATATGATACAAGCGACGTTATTTCCCATGTTGAAATGTATGTGTGCTGTGCCCAGTAAGGCTGTTTTCTCTAGTTCCTCGATGTCGTGCCTTCCTGTTAGGTATACGTTCCTCAGGTATTTTCTGGATGATTCTGAGACAGTTCCAGTTGCTCCCAGAGTCACTGGTATCACATTTGTTTTTACATTCCCCATAGGCTGTATTTCTACTGTTAAGATCTTTGTATTTTAGAGTCTCCTCACCTTATTTCTTGATGGCATTTCGGTCTCCTGCAATTGCATGGTCTACAAACACATACGCACTTTTTCCATTTTCACCGATTATGATGTACGATCTACTCTCAGAGACTGTGCTGTCGGTTTGCACTTGTACCTCACCTTCACGACTTTTTTCGACAAATTTAAGCACGTGGTCCTACCGGTTTTCATTATCTAATTTTACCCCAGTTTCCTTGCATTGTGTTCAGGTGTAGTTGAGTACAATCTGTATCATGTCTCTTTATGCATTGTTCTCTTGCCAATAATGGGCATGCTGAAACAATGCGATCCACTGCTTCGTTGAGCTGTTGGCACAGTCTGCATTGGCTGCCTGTTTCTGTTTGTATTCTTCTGTTGGTGTTAAGTTTGTAGGCCCTGATCTTGTGCTGCTATTATTTACTTACAGTTTCTGATCTCAGGTCTCCCTTCGACAGCAATAGGAACGTGTCTTCTTCACTAATAACCTGTCTACCTATAATTCTAATATATTGGTCATACTTATATCAACATCGTGAGCCGGATAGCTCAGTCGGTATAGCGACTGACTAGGGGCTGGACGGTCCGGGATCGAATCCCGGTGGGGACGAGATTTTCCGCCCGTCCAGATCGACCCTGGGGCCCACCCAGGCTCCTGTACAATGGGTACCGGGTCTTTCCCGGGGGTAAAGTGCGGCCGGGGCGTGCTGCTGACCACTCACCCCCTTCTAGTGCCGCGGTCATGGAAGAGTAGAGTTATACCTCTACCCAACCTCTAGGCCACACCGGGCCTGTAACGGGAACACTTTACCTTTACTTTTACTTATATCATCATCACCCACTCTTCATGTTGTGAACAAATGTACATTTAGCAAAGTGCAACGCGTACGATACGGAGTTTGAAATCTCCCACATATGAAATTTGTCAGTTAAATTTATCCCCCATTCTTTCGTAGGCAACAGGTGAACATACACTTACACTTCTCATCGTACGTAATCATAGCTTGGGTCACTACAGTTCTGCCTGCAGTTTTACGTATTTGTAAAACTTGGTGTCTAGTATTAAGGGAAGAACCTGGCCTGGGTTATTTCGAGACGACGGTGATCAGGAAGATGTTTGGTCTTAGGACGAAAGAAGCAAAAGGGAACTGCAGAAAACTGCAAAATGCAGAGCTTCGTGCTTGTACTCCTCAGCAAATATAGTAAATATAATTTTAGCATTGCATTGCACGGACATGCTGATACGTAACCGCAGCAGTGCACGAGGCTGGAGAGCCCCCTGGCACCTCTTCCAGAAAAAGCCCGGACCATCTGTTTCTCTTATAGTGTGGTCTGACCGCAGAAGGGTTGAACCAGACAAGCAGAATTAGTTTGGCTGAGTTTTGGGGTGGGTAGGATAGGGTGTAGATGCCCACTGTTCCAAGTCATGGCTGTGGGTGGAAAGAATGGATTACACCAACTACCAAATGATTTATGTCTAGTCATCCACCGCCTGAGAACCCTGCCTCACTCGTCACACTTTTTAAGGGTTTTCCCACGCATACTTTCTTTACAGCATGCACTCATTGGCCACAGTATTCAACTCCATAGCGGCGCCTGAATCACTGACTTAATTTTGCTTTAAGCATTTCTGCATCATGTTCAATTCTTACCACGTTTCACTCTAAATCCAGCTTTATTATATGACTTGTCAGCATTAACATAGGCCCAGGTGACATTACTATATGTACAGTTGTATTAAAATTGACGGATAAGACGTTTAAGAAGATATTAGCATTAAACTACTCCGGTGTGGAACAACTGGGACACTAATGAAGTTACGACCTGCATAAAAAAAAAACCGAGCGATCCACAACTTTTCGACACTTAATGACGTGAAAACGTCACACCGTTTGTGTGCGTACTGTCGACAAAAGCAAGTTTATCAGGACCACAAAAACACCAATCAACTTGCACAGTCGTATAAACCAATGTTTCTCAACCGCCGGGCCGCAGTCCGGCACCGGGCCCTGGCATCAATTATACCGGGCCGCGAGAGGTTTTTCTGGAATTTGTCATTTTCTTTTTCTAAGCAATTTTCATGAATAAATGTTTTATAGTGGAAATATTCTGAGGAGAAAAATATTCGTGAATGTGTCGAAAAACTCAGACCCAGACGTTGGCCTGAGGAAACTACAATATGCTACAAGATTTCATTAGTCCAGTGATTGATAACTA
>Ga0123354_10009304_pt1 | contig 15025 bp, 8 predicted proteins | sample TergutLab28metaG_2_FD_97872 | JGI IMG/M metagenome (GOLD analysis project Ga0123354, IMG submission 97872) | Labiotermes labralis P4 segment gut microbial communities from Petit-Saut dam, French Guiana - Lab288 P4 | ecosystem: Host-associated > Arthropoda: Insects > Digestive system > Gut ...
GGCGGACGCTTGTGAGTGTGGTAATGAACCTTCGGGTTCCGTGAAATGTGGGGAATTTCTTGACTAGCTGCAAACCAGTTAGCTTCTCAAGAAGGACTCTGCACCATGGAGTAAGTAAGTAAGGTTATTTGCCATGTTGTGGGAACATTGCACGGTGTTGGCCACTTGTCCGTTTCCCGCCGTCTGTCAGTAAACGCGACACAAGTCAAACTTCACGAAGCTAGTACTTCGTGCTTGTGTACCCCGAGCACGAATGTTTGCCAGATAAACCTGGCGTGGAAACAGTATGACATTTATTCACAAGGCTTGTTTAGAGTTCTTATTCACTAGGCTTGTTTAGAGTGCACACTTACTGGCACCTTTTTGTCAAATACAGCGGCCTCGGGAATGCGGCTGTAGTAGAATGCGTTGTGGGTGCTACCAATTTCAGAGCAAGCTTGGGGCCCATCCAGCTTCCTGCAGTGCCGTACCGAGGCGTGGGAGCATGGAAGTGTGGAAGACATCCGTTGGCGCAGCAGGGGCTAGTTCTCTGAGCCTGCACTTGTCAGTCAGTGTACTGGAGTTTCGTGCCATTTTGTGTTATCTCAACTTTAACCCTTTACTGTAAAGGTATTTCGTCCTCCTGAGGCTATTTCTGCGGCTTGCCTACCCACGAGTTTTTAACGTCGGGTATGTTGACAGGGAACATTGTTACTGAACAGATGCAAGCGTAAAGAAAAAGTTTGCATTTTATTTGTAGAAGTTTACGCCAAGTTCCCTGGGTGAAATGGGATAGCACGCAATCTGGCGTTCATCTGTTCAAGGCCGCCCTCGGAAGAGGGGGGGGGGGACTTCCACACAATCCAAGGCCAGCACATCCTTCTATATCATTCTAATTTTGGGATGTAAACACTTTGCCAGAAGCTTAAAAATTGAATAATACTATTTGCCAGCCATTAAGAACCTATTCACGCGGTTGTTACTGGCACATGTGAAAATCTTAGGCTTGTTTGCCCTTGTGGCGCATTAAATTCTACAAATTCCTGTACTTTTATGTTGTGTTTGTTCATCGCACGTGTTGCTGTGTGGAAATGAGCGTGTTGTACGTGTCGTGTCGTTCACGATTTTGTGATTTCGTTGTCGAATTAACATATACAGAATTTGAAGGATTCGTCTGTAGTGTTATTACGGTAACATGCCAAAGTTTGTACGTTTATTTAGGGCATGTCTCTGTTAATCTAATAGTTATGGAATTTTCGGCGGCCTCAGCGTACTGGAGTTAGACTACAGAGCTAAAATTAAATGCAGTTGCACTTATTTTTAAGTAATATCGGTTTTGTACAATTTTTCCCCACACCATGAAGAAGACATACTTCGAGAGTGGGGTATATCACCACTCATTTTTGTCCTCGCATCAGATTGGGGTCATACTTACTGAATTGGATGCTGGGTTTGGTTCAGAACCGTTCTGGACGTTCTGGAGAAGAGATGTGTTGCCCCTGTGCGGATTCGAACCCAGAATCGTCCCACCTGTAGCCTAGTCACTAGATTGACCGCCCTGGGATTTATTGTATAGAAACAAAATTATCGTGAAGGAGATATTTGATCGAGTTTTTGTATAATTGTCATTTAAAAAGTAAACTTCCCGGTTTCGTAGTTGTATACAATGTCGCCCTCAGCAAGACCCCTTTGAATTCGCCACCCGTTTACTTATCTCCTTGTGCGTGCGTGCGTGCGTGGAATGCCTACATTACTTCTCATTTTAAAATAGTTTGCTGTGTCTTTAATTTTATGTAGTCATACTTTATTCAAAATCTCGTGGCGCATTTGTTGCGTTTGTTGAAGCTGGCGGCACACCGGCTGAGAAGAACCACTGGGTTGAGTGGACCGTTCTAGAGTAACTTCGTTCCCGTACAGGAGTATGTACAGTATTTTTCTGCCTCGTAGCCCAGGCTGGCCAGTGTGTGAGCTCTGTGAGCATTCGTTTTGCGCCAGGTGTGTACGTAGATACGCGTTTATAGACGTAACCTTTGGTGGCTGGAGGAGGATTTATGTGTTGGAGGTTGCTTCAGTCTGTGGCTCAGTAACACGTAAAGATGTCCCTGTGTACGCCCTGAAGGCATATGAGGCAAGGGGGGGGGGAGGTATCGATCCACTCATTCTTAACCTCGGTACACTATGCCCTAGTTGACCATCTTTAGTGTGCATCCATTAAGTAGATTAGAGGGTGTCTAAATGTAATGAAGGTAGCTTATCAATAGGCATTAATTTGATGAATTTTACGCTAGGTTCATTAATCGGCAAATATATATGATATAAAGCAAGAACGTGACGGAGGTAGGAAGCTTGGCATAGTTCTGTTTGCCAGTGTATTGAAATTACAATTTAAGTACTGTTTTATAAAACTGTTATGGGATACTATTCATCCGTATGAACTGATTGTGGGTCCAGACATAGAGTGGAGTGTTTCATCTTTTTCAGAGTATTCGCCCGTGACTGAGACACGCTTCTTGCGTCTTTCTAACAGTTGCGCGGAACTGCCACCGAAGGCGTCTGATTGAAGAAGGTGTCAGCTAACAAATGTGTTGGATATTTGCTGTCTTCTCATGTTGGTTTTGAAAAAAGACAACGCGCTTTGGTTGGTCCCGGATTCATCTAATGGACCAAGCATAGTAGCTTTCATATTTTTACCTCATGACAGAGGAAGTTTCAACATCCGTAACTTTGCGTTGTTCGGAACGATTGGAAATGTCCGATTGTGTGTGTGTCAGAGACCTTCGAAATCCAATCACGGACAGGAATAGTTCATAAATGATAAAACTTCTTTTTTGTATTGACAGACTCAGTTCATAGGTCAGTTGAAATCTCTTAAGGTTGTGAAATACAGACTGCTCTCAGATAACATTTACTTTCGTTATGTTTAGTCCCTTTTTGCCACTGCTATCCGAACAGTAACTAGAGTATTATTGTATGTCGGAGTCCATTTCTTTGTAGACGTTCTGGATCCACGCACCTTTGGTAGCGAATTTTAAAGTTTGTGACACTTATTGGGAAACGGTTTTCTTCTCTACATCCCAGAGCGTGTTTGCCCTTGTTCTTGTGACACACATTCGCTTGCGCTGTTCACGTTTTCATGCTACTGCCGTGTTACTTCTTATGTCACTGAACTATGCAGTTCCTGTGTATTGTCTCTCCACTACTAAAGAGACTGCGTTTTCATTTATCCCGCCACTGAGTCCTTGTCACCAACGTAACACACACAGTTTGTAAACCAAGGTTACGCTGTGGCATTTTGTGCAATAATGCACGTGTTATTGCGAATTGAAATAGAGGACTAGGCAATAGGTTATTGCTTGAGTCGGCCCGCTCAGGTGTTTTACCATGTTTTAGTTCACTGGACTGCGTCTTTAGCTTTGTAAAGTGAAACATAGTACTGATTTACAAATCGAATGCATTATTTATTACCTTTGTCCATTTGTATAGTTGACTCAGTGACCGATAAATTCAAATCATGCATGTATGAAATTGAAAGAACTGCTTCATTTTTTTAGACGTGGGAAATTAATTCACGAAGACTTAATAATGGATTCCTGTCATTCATTACGAAGAAGGACTGCAGTGTTCTAGCCCACAGCTGAAAAAGTTTAATGTTACGTAGACTTTGAGCAGACTTTCGCGGACTAGTCGCTCCTCAGACGTCAACTTAATGAGGTGGAAAATCTGGTGGACCAGCCAACCAATCGACAGCTTGGAGACAGAATCTACAAACTGGAAGAGTGGAACAAAGAGCTGTATTTACAAGTGTAAAAAAAATGCTGAAGACCAGGCAGTTGAGCTTTTGTGCCAGTAGCAACAGACAGAAAACAGTTTACATATTGCATCAAGTGATGGTAGAGGTGGGGGTGATATCGGCTATCTGTCATGTAGTGTGCCGCCATGTATGTAACCTTAGCATTTAACACGTTGTTAAACCAAATATTTCATGCCGCCTGCTTGTTAGCTTTCATCCTGTGTACAAAGTAAAATGCAGCCGTGAAACAGAAGTTATATTGTTCCCCATTCGGAATCTTTTAGTCATTCGGATGTGTTTGCTGACCCGATTATACATTCGGGTATCCCCAGACAAGAGTTCGTACCTGTTCCTACACAGTGGGAGACAGTACATGTAATTACTGCGATAAAAGAAAATACGCATGATCTTACAGCATGGGCAAATGAGACGTTTCTGATATTAGACTGTGCGAGCAATACGACGAAGCAGTGGTCGTTTTCTTGGTATAAGTATTTTTTTAAGCAAGTGTGCTTGCCTGTAGATTTTTTTGTCTTCATATGGAACATGTTTCGTCACACATTTTATAGGGCTGGACGTAGGTGCCAAGCGTCTTTAATACTAATACTTGGTATTGAGGTCACTCTCCGAGAGAGGAACGGGGAAGACAGTGTGATTACCCCCGCCCCTCCACGCTTTGGGCTCGGAATCAGGCTGGTAGTGTACCTTAAAGTAAGTGGGATTCGTTAGTTTTGGGTCATGACACTTCGTCACAGAACGGAGTGTCGCCTGCAAGGGTCAAATATCCATGAACAGTGCCAGAAGGGGGGGGGGGGTCATGCGAACCGTAAGTTAATGTTAGTCTCATTTTTGCCGCTTTGTTATTCGCGATCAGGCGAGTAATATCATTAAATAAATCAACTTGCTACCAAAGAGCGCTGTACCGAAGTGGGTAACATTCATATTAGACGCGTTCTTATAATTTCGAAAATAGCCCATTAGCCTCGTCATGTACATCCGTCTGTCCGCATATATCAGCGCGAATCCTATTCTTCGGATTTGCCTTTAACTTGATACTGGGCACGTTTATGAAAATGTGTTGAGAGTAGACAGTGACAGAGGTGAGACGACAAGAAAGAAAACACCTTGCTGTGCTTCCGTGGCAACGGTTTCAGTGTTTTTAACAGCAACATACATACGTACATACATAGCAGTGCAAAGGGAACGCATTGTTATGTGTCCAGTTTCTGTGCGGTGACAAGCTGTCGTTTTCTGAAGTGTCCTGTGGGTATCCTTGTTCCTTCTAGACCATGATGCCTCCAACCCGCGGTCACATTTGTAAATTGTACATATACCATAAAAATTACACACTAATTTAGGCGGTTAGGTATACCACTAACTGTGATTTTCCCACTTGCGGCTACGAACCAGCCCACAGTGACGGTAGCCCTTTCCCATTGGACACCTGTGTTCTAGACAAATGCCGTCACATGACCCAAAACTGGGTAGGAGCCTCTGATAAACCGTTGTTGCGTGATTTGGCCGCTCATACGTGTTGACCTCTCTGGGTTAAGTAATAACGAATGATGATGATTTGTGTTCAGGTGAAATAAGCATGAGAATCGTTATAAGGGTTATTTTACTGGGAAATTAACTAACATGCGACAGTATCAGGTACTAAAAGGAATAAGAAGTGACTGTTTAGAGGTCACAGATGAAGTTTGACAGTCTGCTGTTTGAGATCGTGCTAATAGCAGTAACAGTATGGCAGACATTTATGCGTAACGCCGAAGGAAAGACGCCGGTAACACTGCCAGGAGTTGGTTTAATTTACCAAGCGTTTAGGTGGACTTATAATTCAAGGTCTTAAAATGAATGTCGAAGGTTCGTTAAATTTCAGAGTCCAAAGTTTGAAAATGACCATCGTGACAGAACGCTATAATATCCAGAATGGGTCTCTGAAGTATATGCATTACTCAGCGCGTGTGTTTCTCAGTCTTGGACTGTGTACTGCAGAGTGGTTCCTGGACTCAAGGAAACAGTAAATATGGGCTGGCTCTCATCGTTCCGTCTTGTTGCGTATGTGACGTTTGGTTCTAAATTTGTAACCTGTGTTCGCTGTCCCTTGGATTTAGGGTGGGAGTGTTTGCATTCCCGTTTCTGGGTTTGACACTGGGCCATGTGTTATGAATTTCGTATGTCAAGTGATTCTCTCTGCTGCTTGTATCGGTCTAGGTACTAAAATTGTGGAATGAGTTGTCAGTGCCGTTAGTAAGAAGGAAGGGCAAAACAAATGTAGTAAAAAAATCGCCCTCCGCGAAGTTCGCCGAATTTGTCCGCGGTCGTATGTCGCGAACCTCCTTTTAAATTTGTAACGTGAGGAAGTTGCGTTATTTCAGGCTTCCACCGCCAAGCAGGTGAGATCTGCTCTCTTTTGGGATATTACGCAACGTGTGGTGATAATCCATTACCGACGTTTAGGGACGGCATCTGCTGGTCCCATTTTCAAGGGTCAAGAAATCCAAGTCTCTCTTGGCCCTTCAAGATGGGACCGAAAAGCCGTCCCGAAACGTCGGTAGGGGATTACCACCATACAGTGCGTAATATCCCAGTAGAGTGCACATCTGAAGTGCGGAAGTTATGCGTCTCACCTTTTCAAACGTTCGTGAGTTGCCAGCACGAAGAGATCAACATTTGTGGCCAGGATATCGTGCTTGTCAGTAAAAGACGTGTGCTGCGCCACCTACCACCAAAATCAATAGTTGTAGTTCAGTATTCCAGCACAAGATGGCAGGGTCGTCCGTGTTTGTGGCGTTGAATGTTTTATTTTGCCCACTCATCCTGTTTTTGCAGTGTTTACTTTGACGTTAGCTTGACACCTGCCAAGCTGCCCGCTTTTGTGTGGTGGGCATCCGGTGGAGTTTTAAACTCTCATGGTGTGCCTTTAGAATTGCACAGGTGAGCCCCGTGTGACGTGGCGAATGCGTCCCTAGTAAGTTCGCGTTGAGGAGAAGTTGAGTTGGTTGGGTGTACTAAGACATGGCGCCCCAGTGGAATCGGGTACACGCCCAGACCCAGTGAAGTATTTTTCAAACGTAAGCTTTACGTATGTCGAATATAGTTTAGTTGTCAGCGGTACTACTGAACAGAAGTCCGCAGCTGTGATGCCATACACACGCGTAATTATGCTGTCTTAAGTGAGTGAGGAAACCGGTCGTCCCCAACATCGTGTGTAACGTTCTTTACTCTGTCTTGGTAATTGCTGCAAAAAGAAAAGCCTTAATACTGCTGCAGTACATTAGCTGCTGTGCAGCTGAAATGACTTGCCCCGCCGAAGCCTAGCAAATCGCTTGTTAACCATTTCTGTACGACGTAGTTAACGGAACCTGCCTGTACCCTCGGGTTGGCCGTGAAGTCTTAGTTTTATAGTGTCACTATTTTAAATTGAAAACAAATTAATACAGTCTGACATGTTAAAATAACATCATTAACCTGCATAGCTCAGTCAATAATCATTAGATATGGACTGGATGATAAGAGTTAAATTCCGAACAAGGGTTGGGATTTTTACCTTTGGTACCGCCACCTGTCCGATTCTAGGTCCAACGCATTTGTCTTGACGGGCCTCGGGGGGCTTACCGTAAGGCCGTTTAATAACTTTCACACCAATAATTCCGTGGACGTCTTCCATGCAATAGCGTCTCAAGTTCCCGTTTTCTCTAATCATCTCGCTCGGTACAAACACGAGGGCATGTCTGCTGAGGCGAGGCGACGGTGTTGCTACAGCTGGCATAAAGGCCGTTGAAGTGTGTGTGCTGCTGTGAATACGGGCATGAACGTTTGCGTTCTGTACATTGGAAATGTCTAGACTAGCCAAACGACTGTTGGCAACCGAAGAAGGATCAAGTTGTGAAGTTCGAAATACTGCGGTAAAATGCATTTTGTTGAGATCAGTTACATTAGTTAGTGGATCGATTTAATTTTTTTTTAAAGTGGTAGATAGATGTACCGTATACAGGCGTGTGGAAATCGTTGCGGTAATCATGTAGAAGTTACAAACAGGAAGCGTGCGAAATGTACTTTTTTGGGGGGTGGGGGTGGGATGCAGATTAAAATTCCATTTTCGAGTATGTGTGGCAAGGGTGAATTGTAATAACAGGGGAAGGAGAAGTCGTAGTGCTGTGCCGGACTGTACCTGGAAGGGTGCGGTCGACCAATTCGACTTCAGTAATTTGTTAGCTTCTGAGGTCGCTGTTCAGTACTGCTAGCCCGTGCTGATGACCATACATACGGTCGTCAAGAAACCTGCCTAATAATTTTAATCTCTGGAATGAGAACTGATCGCAGTAAGTTCACATGGAGCGTGTTGTGTTGCCAAGCAGTTACGGTACTTGTTTGTGTTTGCTGATGACAATGCATGAAACGCAGATCATTTTCACGTCAAAATTAGGCCGGTTAAGCACATGGAATTTTACGCATTTTTGTACGTGTAAAGAACAGCGACAGAAGGCCTGCAGGTCGATGATGTGTTCCGACAAACACTTGTGCAGGTCCCTGCGGCGTACATGATGGTTTGATACATGTTCGTTCATTGTGACGTCGGACACTCAGGAAAGGCCTACTTTTAACGGATATAATAGTAGGCCCACTTTACTGTAATATGTTTCGTATACAAACAACGCCTTGTGTTTGTTGGGGGTTAGGTGTACGAGTTTCCTCCGAATCTCAGTGAAGCTGTATAAGGGCTGATTTTTATAACCTGTTTTGTGTGTGTGGGCCTCATCTTCCGCTGGCGTAAGCGAGTTGGTGCGAGTGCATTGCTGAAGACGTGCAGTTTTTGACAATGCAAGGTGTACTTCGGGTATGTGTAATTTTGTTGCGTTGTCGGAAGGACAAACTCCCCCCGCGCCTGAACACTAGCCATTGAAAGTGAGACAAATGTGGTGGGTGGTTTGCGCCGTCATGCACGCGGCCACCAGTAAGACTGTTTCGGGTGCCAGAATTTGCACGCTTGAGTTCGTAATAATCACTGAACTGCACGCAGTAGTATCCGGCATGAACAACATCTTCGCGGAAGCACGCTGTGGATTCTGTGATGGGCCTGAATCATCGCATGCGACGTGGCTGCCCATACCACGTCGAAAGTTGGTCGAGAAGCGGACATAGTTTCTTTGAAGTGGTGTTTCCTGTTGGGTGGGGGGTATGACGTCGCACTGGGGCACCGAAGGCCACGTTGCTGAGAGAAAAGCGATTTGATTACCCGCGACATGATGTTAATGTTGTTCCCGTCAGGTGTCTTCCAGAAGACTGAAGGGCGGAGATTTCGATATCCCCCATCAGGAAATAAGAAACATATGTCGTCACGCCGCCTATTGTGCGTTTTTAAGATTGCTGTGTGGTTGACAATATTAGTAAGTCCTGTGTCTCCCGGGACAAAAAGGCCTTGTGAGCTGTGGAGCCAGCCCGTTCTATTAAGGTAAAGCGCAGTGTTGCGCACACATCAGCGATGCGCGCTTCGCGGTTACAGTGTTCATTGTAGACAGTTTATCTTTTAGCCTTTTATGCTGGTGTGAAACTTTGTCCGTCACAGTAATGGAAAAACATCGCTAGGGTGCTGAGGAGAGCCCCGGTAACTGGAAGAGAAGTAACAGAACGCGCGAGAAATCATTTGTACGTTTCCTAAACTAAATACGTTGCCAAAACGAGGAGAACGAGATGCGGGGAGCATGCAGGGCTCATGACAGGAGTGAGGAAATACGTTCAACATTTTAGCCTGAATACCTGAAGACGTAGGTAGGATTGCCGTATAATGGATCGTAGCTGGATTGTTAAGAACAGCTCTGCTCCGTGTGGCTAGTTACTGGAAGTGCGCAGAAGCATCTAATATAACGGGTATCAATCCGTTGTCATATTTCATGTTCAGAACAGCCCAAGGGATGTTGACGAAATTTTGTTCTGGAATTTGACGCCTAGTTACCGAGCGAACTTCAGTATGTCCCGTATAGATTCATTGCACCATGAAGTGTAAAGGGATTCGTAATTTGTACCAGTATTTGGGCATTCCGTTGCAAGGTTACAGTCAGGCAGTAAGGAACACTTATTTTGCATACATGCCAACTTTATTATTGTAACAGACGGTGTACTTTCCAAATGTAGGCAGGTGGTGATAATGGATTGATGTCTAAATATATATCTGAGACCATGTGTTGATACAACATTAGTAGTAGATAATAAAGTTGATTGTGTACAGTCGGTTATCAATCGTTGACATAATAACTCGTTCAAATTGCATGATAAGGTTTTGAAATGGCCACGTGTTTGTGGTTTCACGTCACTGGCTGGGTGATAATTGCCGTTTAGTGATGCCAATTTATCATGCAGCCTTTGCCATCACATCCATTTCGAAGCTGTGTGGCTGTTGTCCTGGCTTACGGTAGAGTCGCAGATTGAATTCTGAAGCCATCTGTCCTAGCTGGACGATATGGAATGTATTTTTCAGTTCCTCGTCGTCCTTATTGGGAACATTGGCGTTTCAGGATTGCATTTTGCGACTTGTTTAGGCCGCAAATGGCATTTTATAGGAATGACGTCAGTGTCGAATATCATTTCTCGTCCTGCTATTCTGACGGAGCTGTCGTGCCGTCCTGTTACCGCCAGGGGAGACGTGATCTGTTGGTGACACGCTGTACGTCTCCTGTTCGTGAACTTTGAGATACTTTAACCCTTGAGCTGAAACAACACCCGTTACACTAACGCAGTGGTCCGGCGGTAATGCTGACCCCGGTAGTCCGGATCCCCTGGTGGTCCAGACAGTTTTGGGCCAACTGTAGCCCAGTATTTCCCATTGAAATTATTATTACTGTATATTATTATTATTTGCTGATAAGTACAGTATTTTCGCTTTACCTAGTTTTGTTTCAGCGCCAAGTGATCAACTTTTGTAGTACCAGTAACATGACATTTCCTGACTGTGGTCCGTATTCCCGGGTAATCCGGACGCCAGCCCCCCCCCCTCCCTCCAAATATAGTCCGGATGTCCAGGGGACCGCTGTAAAAGTAAGCGTGTGTGCATTGTTAAGGGCATAATACTGTGTGTGTGTGTGTGTGTGTGAAATCGGCAGTTATGGTGTCCTTCGATGATAACAAGACTTGTGTATTACATATGAGACTAATCTATTTTTTGGGGAAAGATGACTATTGAGTCACAGTGTTGTCTGCGTCCCTTAACGTTTGAACCACCTGACATCATTACGAAACTCAGTATGCACCTTGTCTTTGGATGCCATAAATGCGTCATTATTTCCACAGTTCGTTTAGTAAACATGGCGGAACCACGAACTTATGTTTGGGAGTGCTACTAAATTTCGGGGCTTGTAATCGTGAATGGCGGTAGACGATATTTAACTGCGTGTCTTTACGTAGCTGGAAAGTAATTCCAGTTTTGTTTTATTGCATTGCTTTGCATAGATCTGTGCACGCAGAACACCAGGTTCTTGTATATCATATATTACGTACTTGTGCCTGTTGCTATATTAATGTACCATTCAGTTTCGCTGTTGCACGTACAAATCGGAACACAGGACGCACACAACAACGGAACAACAGTTTACATGCCCAGCGATGTACGCGCATTCCATGCAAAGACCCTACCGGGTAGTCTGGCCTAAGTGGTGGGGCTTCGGACTAGCAATCAGGGGGTTCCCGATTCACATCTCGGCCGGGACACCAACTGCCCAGGTGGATTTTTGTGCCTTTTCTCCGTTCCAGTCATGTGCTAGTATATTGCCCCAAAATTAAGCCACAGCCTGTTCTTTCCACATCCATCCAGTTCATCCTTTACCATTATTCGAAAATATGACGCACTGATGTTTGGGGTACAGCTGTATTTAAACTGTAGTTACAAAAAACCCATCCCATATCAAGTGGCAAAGTCCAGATCAGTCTTAAGTATGCATCAGGCATCAGTTACAGACGACATTCTTTCAGGGCTTGTATACTGCAAGCTTCGGGCGGTATTATGTACTTGCTGAACCGGTTTACCCACAGACGTAGAGGGCGGACAGGAAAAGGCCACAGTGTCTTTCTCACTCTAGCTCTTGCAGCAGTAACAGAGGTGAAGGATGAAATGTCACGAAGTGGTTGTATTTCGTGATGGGCCAGGTTTCTTCTTTAGCGTTTACGGCCACAGTTCTTGGGTGGGGGGACACTGAGGCACTGTTAGCGTCTTGTAAAGGTAAGGAGCAGTGCTGTATGGTGTGGCCACAATTGGCTTAATTATTTACACACGACTTAATTAGTACGTCTGTTGCAATGTGTTACATAAACTGTTCTGACGTACTCTTCGTCTTATCACACAAAATTTTGCTGGGAGACGAGGTTTTGGCGTTGACAGTAAAGGTTTCGTAAGGATTGAAGGTTTTTATGAGGATTTTGTTGTGGCTTACATTTAACGGTGTACAGAAAAACGGACTGTTGTAACGCACATTTACGTGTGACCAGTAACCGGTGTAGTACTAGATTGTATTTACTGCTTAATTCTGTAACATGAGCACCAAGGTAAAGGACAAAATCGTGTGGTTTGCATTTAGAGTGCTTGTTTTCTTGTTTTTCCACACCGCTTTTTCACTTCACTTGATTAGTGCACTGACAACAAAACTGCTTCTTGCGTGACAATTATCTTCCAGAATGTCGCCGGTCTTCGTGACAATTAACAGGTTAATGTGTTAGTGGTTATGTAATTGATGAAGAGCGACCGACCTTCGAACCTTCTGCACGCGCCACGAGACGTATAGATTTCCGTAGTTTTTGTCATTCGCTGTATTTTAATCTGATACTTTTCGTTTCCTTGGAAAAGATCATCATTGTTTTGAGAAGGTGTTTTGAAAGGGCATTCTCGTGATAGATTAGCCATTACTAGCAGTGTACATCCTGGCACTGAATATGTTTGGTGTATGCCTTGCAGCCACTGAGCAGGATCCTCCGCCTCCGAATTTTCTTTGCAACGTTTGCAGCTTTTGATGTGTGCGTTGCTTTTAAAAATAGACAGGAATTTCAATACATGATGGACCGTGCTTTGTAAAAAGTGGTTCGCGGCCTCTTGTTTGATAGCAGTTTGAATCGTGACGTTAATGTCTTGAGACAGACAATATAATGTTGTGGTTTCAAATTTTGACGCTCGTAACAGCTTAACAGGCCTAGACTAGTTCAGCGTTTACGCTGGGCTTGCGCTGCGTCATATAATGAAATTCCTATAATAGGACGAAGGGGAATAACCCAATGAGGAACTAAGTAAGTTGTGCTTTTCGTTGCTTATTATAATAGGTATGTCAGATGGGATGGTCGGGGAGTGACGCACTGGAGAATTTAGAAGCTCATACGATATTTTTTGGAAAATCGAAACGAAAGGAGTGGTAGATTTTTACACACCGATTTCGAGTGGATTAAATTGGGAGTTGGGGAGTACGATATACTTTGTATACCCTTTCTAAGATTTAGCCTTCTGGCAGTACAACGCATGTAGGAAGAGACGGGACTGTGTGATACTCGACTTCCTGAAGTGGCATATCAAGTGACGTCGAAATTGAACTAAGATCTGACAGTTTCACAGAACCTAGAAATGAGTTTCTTCTTTGTCATGACACTCATGTGTGGAGCTATTTACATGTGACTTTATAACGACCCTTCCAGTAAGAGTGTCATGTTACTTGTGCTGTCATTTGGCTTCACTGCTTCTCGTTCATTCCTGGTAGTTCTGTTTAGCAGAGCTTTTATGAAGGGAACATTTCACACGTTTTTGTCCAGGTGTAGGCCGCCAGTAGTCGTATTGTGCTCTGGCACTCACTTTTTCCTTCACGTTTGTAAAACTTGACCGTGAAAGGTCTGTTAAATATACGGTTTGGTATCACCACATTAGTTACTATTACTTGGGTTCTTTCTGAAAACAGTTCGCTGTGATGGTGTGGACTGGACCCATCTGGCACGGGATAGGTTCGAAGACCTATGTGATGTAAAGGCAGGGAATTTCTCGACTAGCTGGTCTTAAAGAGAGGCCCTTGCAGTCACTGAGAATCATGGTTTATGGTAGTATCGGCATTGCACGAGGAATAGAATTAAAATCGCATCCGTGAACTCTTTTAAATGCCATGCATGTTTCTGTCGCGCAGGAAACACGTACGTATTTATTGTTCAGGTCACGTGTGTAATAATACCAGCCTGGCAATGTTGCCACTGGCTTCGTTTGCCCATTAGAATTGGAGAGTGAGTTTGTAGGTGCAGCAGCAGTCCCGCAGCAGGCCTGGGGCTCCAATTGTATGTCTCTCTCCTTCTTTCTCTCTCCCCTCTCGTTTCTCGTCGAGTTTGCGTCCCTCCTCCATCCAGCTAGAATAACGATCCATCTCGTTCATCGCGTAAGCGAACGAAGCTTCCCCCTCGTTGGAAAGGACGGATGGACAGGCTGACATCAGTCGTTTGTATTGTAGCGTGAACTGGCGGTGCGGTATGCTGCCAGCAGTACCCAAGGTGACTCAACGGACAGAATGCACTGCAGAGCGTGTTTTTATTTCCTTCCACCGCACCTTTTCTCTTTGTCTACTTAGTGCGAATCCGTCGAGCGCGAGAAGGGATAGTAGGGCTTGAGTGCTGGTTGTGGTAAGATGTTGAGGTGCTTGTGTGATACAGGTACGTGATTGTGATGGGACAATCGCCAGTGACTTTGTGCGACATAAAATACACGTATTGTGATTTAGTCTGGTATCACGTTTGCAGATTTGATCGCAACGGGAGCGTTTGTCCAGTGATTGTGCTCCCTTTTTAATCGTCATGGGATCACATGTCCTCAAGCGAACACGAAATCTTCTGGAGGATATTAACGCTGCTGTTGGAGATACATGATTTTATTGTACAAGGAGTGGAATGTTGTGGTTGGTATTACTTTGCTGTAAAAGCCTGCTGTTAATACTTATAATATTGTGTATGGAAAATCTTGTTGGATTAATCTTAAGTTGATCTTTGAACCTTCGAGTGTAGAGTGCTGACAATCCAAGGAGGCTTATTTTGAGGCCTTCCATCTTCTGTGATATTGCGCCTCATCGCTTGGTAATCATTCTGCACATGCCCGTCTTCGTAATGGGGAGTGTATGTGTGGTTCTCAGGTAACAAATACTCGGTGACGAAGGACCTGAAGTGTTCGCGTTCCGTGCACAGGTTTTAATTTCATGCCCATGCGTATCCTGGATACAGTTACAAAGCTTATGTTGTGACAAAGGACCCGGGTAGTTA
>Ga0123354_10009307_pt1 | contig 15024 bp, 7 predicted proteins | sample TergutLab28metaG_2_FD_97872 | JGI IMG/M metagenome (GOLD analysis project Ga0123354, IMG submission 97872) | Labiotermes labralis P4 segment gut microbial communities from Petit-Saut dam, French Guiana - Lab288 P4 | ecosystem: Host-associated > Arthropoda: Insects > Digestive system > Gut ...
CGGTACGCAGGTTGCGCACCGGACGGCCACCTACAGAGTGTAACGATACCAGATGCTGTATAATACAATTTGACCTCCTGATGATGAGCACAACAGTGCTCGAAACATGTAGAGGAATATAAAAAACTTATAAAAAAAACAAGAATTTGTGCATTAAGTTGGTCAATTGCTAATACAATATTCATATTTTGAAAATGATATTTTGTTATAGCACAGCTAAATTATAATGTCAATAGACGCTCATCAAACAGGTGTTGTTCCGATACTACAAGAGCAGTACCTTATTATGGGGTAAGAATAATTATATCACGAAACACTGGTTAGTACAGCACTTCACTGTTGCGATTTCACGTACAATACTGTAAAAACTTTGTACCTACAAATAATTTATATCAGTACAGGAATGCAATTTCCCCAAAAAATAAATCACCTGTGAAAAATGTACACTTATGTTTATATTTTTTCCGTGTGATCATTCCGAATTAATCAAATCCATAGCTATGCTTCTGTAATCCATTTCACTTGAATGTAGAATTTGTTTGCAGTCATTTATAGTCCGTATTTCTTTCGTTGTGTAGATCACCCTGACTGCGTGTTTGATACGATAAGCGGAAGGTGTTCATTTAAAGAACTATTTATTAGTTTTGACTTTATATACATTTCTAGGTCAAATTTTTTATTAAATTTGAACTTTCTTTGATATTTTAAAAATTTTCTTTTAATCTTGTGCCCCGATTCTATGTCCCCTTCTTTCTAATATTACAATCTGCGTTTTATCTTTTTAATATTACTTTTCCTAAAAGTCCTACCTTTAACTTGCTATAGTACTCTCCTTTTCTTTTTCACAAGATACACACTTCGATTCGTAAACGTCTCTTGCCTCATATTTATTTTCTTTGTATATTGTGGTGTCTCAGCTTGTTTTCGAAGGATCATGTGCATCGTTCTAAGCATCATTTCTCTTATTCAAGAAATCCAAAGTTTTTGAACATATGCAATTCAATAATAAGCTGATATCAAATCCTTGCTTAACGTTAAGTTATCCCTATCCTTGTTCGTGGTCTAGCTTTTCATTTCCTTATATAAGAACTGTATTAAGAGTTCAGTAAAACTCTTTCTAGAGCGAAAGAACTCCGTGTCGAAATTAAGCTGGGAAACATTGCTTTAGGGAATCATCGTAAAGATAATCTGACTACAGAGGTAGCGGCTAAAATATGACCACGGACCATGACATGAATAACATATTACTACCACCAACAGGTCATACCAGTATTCTCAGACTACCATTGCTACCATCCTGAAATGTAACACCTTATTTCGGGAATTCTTAATTCAGAGGGCATACATTAGTACCAACATCTCAGGAATGTAGGGCGGAGGTTCCTGCAGTCACTGCGTTTTATGACTGGTCCTGTTGGTATGATGGTAACAAGTCGCCCTTCAAGTGCCAGCTCTGATCGTGCACACGAAACCACTTTATTAAATCCGGAATCCTGCGAAGATTTATGAAAATATAGGAACTTCATTACTTAGTGTCTCAAAAAGAATGGGGCTTCTTAAAACAAAAGTTCAAAATATTTAAAAACCAAACCTTTTTCATCATCTGTGCTTCGCTTCTGCTTTTATATAGGCCAGACATAATAATTGGTTTTTAGAAGTACCTACTCTGTTGCCGCAGCAATGTGGTCCTGTGTTGAATACAAAAATTGCAGACAAAGTAATAGTGTTTAAATTTGAACATTACGAGTACTAATTCAGATGGCACGCAGCAGATTTTAAAGAATATGTATAAATATACATATTAATATATATGATTGCTACAGTGAAGCTCCTATCTTTTCTCTTTAACTGAATACCTTACTGGTCTAGTGAAACCTTTTCAGTAAGAAGCCAGGACAAGTACGGGATGTCCACCCCCTACTCTGTACGAGGAGTATATGCGTCAATACCGCTCTTACGAAAGAAAGTAAAGATGCCTTGTTCTACCAGTAACCAGAAAGTACAGATCGAGGGAAAATACACTGGACATTACTGTCAGCCTTACCAGCACACAGCTTAAGGTAAGAAACTCACTAGCGTTAGTGTAAAGTCCATATTTATTTGCAATACTTTTAGGTGCTTTCGAAAATTTTCGAAAGCGACTATTAGATTCGTCGTGTCTGTCTGCCCGTCCGTCAGCGTGGAACAACTCGGCTCCCCCTGGAAGGATTTTCAGTAAATTTCATATCTGAGTATTTTTCGAAAATCCTTTGAGACACTTCAGGAATCAATTAAATCTGACAAGATCAACGGTTACTTACCTGGAAGACCAATACAAATCTATGAACATATCTCGCTTGGAGAAAAACAAAACACATGCTTTATGTTCAATAACTTGTTTTCGAAAATCGTGCCATTTATGAGATAACGTAAAAAAAATAGTGTAGAGCCGGAGAGGCCTCAGATGACAGTATTTCGCTAGCGTTTGCATGCTGGATACGTAAGGCTACAAATACACATTCACAATGTGTAATGTTTATTGTCTTTCCACTGCAACAACGGTTGCACCAACGCCCCTCAATGTTACATAATGTGTACGTTGCTTGTCCTGTCCTTTATTCGAATGATTTATGAAACATACTGTACAATATACAAAAACGAAACCGCCAAAACATGGCAGAGCAAAAACAGACGAACTTTACTGTAATGAGCTTACGTCCAGCTTACTGCTTCTTGATAACTGTCACACCTTATTAACAACAAAGAGAGGAACTACAAGGGAGTTATTTTGAAGCTGGCTAAACTAACAGAAATATTTGGTACCAACGTATTTACAAAAAACCACTAACAAAATCATTTGAATGGCACACTTCAGTGTTATAGATAATTATACACAAAATGACTGGACAGATGAAAGCATGTAATTATTTGTCATGTTTCTGGGAGAACCGTTAAATTTTTGGAAGACAAAATAAAGACACGTCGACACATGTAGAATTATAAAATGCACTTTATTAACAAAAGGTCTGTGCAACAATACGTCCATAATTGTACAATATTACAGATATTAGGCCTACGGAGAAACTACTTTAATGCAAACACTGAACTCTTCTAAAAGATTAGATAAGAACAGAAGCTGCAAGAATGAGTCTTCAATGGCACTTATATTAGAGTTCACTAAACAAATAAGTGAAGGTGTGAGAACTGAAATGAACATCAAAGTGCAAGCGAGGGAACAAGAGCAAAGGCTCGAAATGTAATTTAACACGAAAGCATAAGAAGAGGATAGACTAAGTTGTGAACTCTTTAAGCATTCTCTTTAAATGTATTTAAGAATTCTGAGAATGAGGTGGTGTAAATAGGGAACTGGCAATTCAGTCCAAGAGCAAAGAGGATGACTGATTGCTGCCAGAAAATAAGACATTAAGTATAATGGAGCAGACAATGCCTATCCTTGTGATGACGTAGTTAGCCACATACTGTTAAGAAAGTGAGTGTCTGGTATGAATTTCGCGACATTTGTAATAAGGATTGTACGGCAGGGAAACAAACCAGCACCGATCTCGTGTTCATTTGTGCACGGAAAATTAATTATGCACTTCTGATACCTCAAATATAAGTTCAAAACATAACCTTCACAGAAGCACATCCACATTAATAGACCTTCATGAACTACATGGCAGTTTATTTACTTACCTGTTCTAGGAATCAGCAAGGCGAAGTAGTCGGGTTTGGAGAACTTAATTAAGAAGGAAACTGCAGAATATTACAAAACGATGAACTTAGTGATTTACACTTTCTCATTATACTGTACTTAAAGGAAGGTCCCAAGTCTAGTAATAAAGAGGAGCGTAAGGTCTTTTACACAGTTCTGGTACGAAATTATCTGTAGAGGCGCCTAGGCCAATTTGAAAGATCAGACAGAGAAGATGGGAGACATTAATAAGAACATTAGAGAAAGAGTTGGTGGAGAAGTGAAGGAACAGCTTCAGCATGGTATCCGGCGAGAGATTTGGAAGTTTATGGAGATTCAGTTTATACTTAACTTTCAAGTAGCTTTGAACATTTTAAAATTAAATCGTACATGTGTTACTGACATAAAGGATAACAAAAGTAACAGATATTCGCGGTAATGTTATTCAAAAATGTTTTACAGTATTTCTCGATACGAATTGGTTTCTTGCACACAAAAGTAGCTCATTTCTTTTCATATAAATTTCTTTGTGAATTTTTTTTGGGCTGTAACACGGGCATTCATATACACTGGACAGTTTCGTTCCTGTTAGCTAATGTAATTTTCGTCTAAGAGGCGAGTTTCAAAAAGTACCGTGCATACCAATTGTTCTGTCTTACACAAAACATTTAGCTTTCATACATAGTGTGAGCATGCAAAAAGCTTCTGCAAAAAGGGGTCTTCTCATATTCTAGAGTATATTTTGCAGAAAATAATGTTTAACTACTTACAGGTCTATACGGTTTTGTTCAGTGTTCTAGTTACACATGTTCTTTTCCGGCCTGGAAAAGACCATAATCGGGCTTGTCCGAAACTCCATCGATGTTCACCGATGTTTTGTTGCTCCGAAGTCATTCACTGCCTCAAGATATGATTACGCAACATCTACATTGTAAATATCAGAACAGTGGTGAACAGACTTATAAAATATTCACAGCATTCCCATAGCATAGCAATGATAAGCAAATCTTTATTTTAATACGGTATATTTTATTAAAAAATCAATGCCTAAGCAAGGCCATTTTGCAAATTATCTACACGTGTTAAATTATTCCATAATATACGACTTAACCGAAAAATTGTATTTGACCAAAACATTCACAAGGGGTGCTGGGAGTAAAGAATGTTGGACCTAGACGAATAGGCCAACAATTCAGTGATTGTCTCAAGCATAAAAGAAAGCGTTTCTTCAGTATTAGTTACAAACGTGTTCTTCTCCTACACATGTTGCCAGCATATTGAGCTGACACGCCGTTTTCAGATGCGGATTTTATTTTCATGTCTTTCAGTTTTATCTGCAATAGTCTAACCGAAATGAAAGTGGACCAATAAGCAATTTAGACAAAACCATCTTCTATACTATCAAAGCAACTGGGTCTAGCCAAGAAAAAATTAAAGCTACAACCCCTATCTAGTGCGAACTAGAAACTAGCAACTGTGTCTAGACAGAAACAAAGCTAAAACCCGTGTCTACTGAGAACCAGAAACATTCACACGGTTCATAGCTGAAAACGCATTCAAATGCAAGTTACTGTGTGTTACCCGACAGCAGCTGTGCGACTGAAATGAAAAAAGCAAACTTTATTTTCTTAAAAAAAATTGGGACATCGAAAAGACGGAAGACAATCTTATGTTTGATGTGCATCGTTGTGATAACTGAAGAATAAGAACTAACTACATGCTGCTTATTGTTTTATTATACTTATGATAGGCTCAATATGTTTCGGACACTGCTATGCCCATCATCAGCTATAGCCTGCAGCCCGGATATTTATCCAGCCTGCCTGCACCTAACTTCCAACCAACAGCAACCCAAGAACGGGACGGCCAGTGTGGTAATCAGCACTACAGTCGTGAGCTCCTGATGATGGGCATAGCAGTGTCCGAAACATATTGAGCCTATCATAAGTACAACACAACAATAAGTAGCATCTAGTTGGTTCTTATTCTTCAGTTACAATCTAGTGTGTGAGATGTTTAATTAAAACGGCCGCTCGGAAAGGACGAAGATATGGAGAATGGCACCAAGTATCGGGAGGACGATACTGGACATTATATGTTTTACGACTCCGTCAGCATCTCTGACTGCAAAGCTCGGATCGTAGGATGACTGGCAACTCACCAATGGCGAATGATAAATTGGAAAGGAACTGGAAGGATGCGGTTGCGGTCTAGTTGAGATAAATGCCTACATTTGCCTTGAATTAATGACAAAATTAGCAAAAATCATTTGTCAGGCTCAGGCTCGATGGTGTCCCGGACAAAATTGCAACCTGGCAGCTCCTGAATAGTCGTGGTACAAGAACCGCCCAGACTTATTTCCTCTTATTGCCGGTATCGGTGCATGCATGAAGTTGACTAAAGGGCCTAGGTGCCTAAGTTAAAACAGGTCAAGTCTAATGTCCATTCTCAGGGATCTAAACGTCCTGACACGCCAATAGCATTAGCAAACTTTAACCTGATACACAGGGCACTACCAGCTTTCGTACAAATCAGTGGTTGCTGTGTCCTGGTGGCGATATGGTATAGCAATGTAACCTTACCCGTTAATGTTCTAAAAGTATAATTACTAAATTTACTATCACAAATTTCACATTCCATTTTATATTACTCATCGCGGGTTTTAATCCCGCCATATGCACAATGCATATCCATATGTCGAGAGTAGAAGTCCTAGGAAGATTTTATTTCCACGCATGAATTTTTACTAGTTCCCCCTGTAAGAAGGAATGAGCAGCTCGTTAGAAAATGACAAATTCCACACAAACTGCGGCTTTTATGTACCAGCAAGTTTCCAGTTTTGCTAACAGCAGTGTTTGGGTTCATGTGTCATATGGGGAAAAAAAATCATAGGATACCCTGTCAAGTGATGCACGTCTGCTGGCGGGCAGAGCAGTAAACAATATCACATTTCCAATCTATAAACTGGCATTGCGAAGCGCCTGTTGGTTAGCAGTGTTATTTTTGTTTTACACCTACTTAAACGTAAGATTTGATGTGTAGTAACATTGAACGTGGTTTTCGTACCCCCCCGGCCTCCCGTTTTTACATGTAAAGGTGACGGAGATGCATGAAAGAGGACCAGAGTTAATTGGAAAGTGGTGGGGTGGAACATCGTCTGGAGAGCTATTTCTGGCGATAAAGAACTTCTGTTGTGCAGAATATGTGCTAGTATTAACTTTCTGTTCGATGTTTCAGACCAGTGGTCCTTATGTGTCCCACACGCTGAACTCTAAGAAGGTCTGCATTATTCCACTCAACGTGTTTATGTATTCTCTAAGATTCTCACAAAAAAACACGGATTAGTGTCCTCACAAGTGTAATCCTGCTGGTATTTATATGGACACGGAATGTATTCTCTGTGGCTAGGAAACAGAAGCAGCCCGTAGAAATTTCTTATGGTGGGGCTGCGGCTATGACTATTATACGATTAATGAGAAGGCCTAGTAGAGTTTTTTTTTCAGCGCAGTCACTCAACCACGTATGTTTAGTGTGCATAGCAGAGTTAAATTTTGTCACATAAATTTCTGCTTTGCTTGATGATGACTGAGAAATAACTATATCAGGTAGCCCACAATCTGAATTCTGAATCTCAGTCTTCCCGGCGAGAGTTAATCGCGAAGAATTCACGCACTGTAACTACTTTACACTGTTACTGTTTTTGCCCGCGACCTGACTTCCGCTCTCTTCCTACCGGTAGACCTAGCGGCGTTGACCCGACGAGCAACGTCTCGGTAGGGCACAGCCCTCTCCCTCTCCGAAGCTCGTAGACCGCTTCGCAAGTATTTGAATTTAAAATAATTTCACTCATATGCTTTTTTTTAAAACTGTACGTGTCTCCCAATGAAAACTTTTATTCAGATATTTAGTTTACTTCTCCAAATCTCTGCAGCCTTGTAGCCCTTATGGGACAGCCACCCATTGTAAGAAATGAATTTATATGGGCAACCTTTTCGTAAGAGCGGGCCAAAATATCAAGAAGCAATGTAGAAGAGGGCCACAAAGTTTTTAAATTTAACTGAAAGTACAAAGTTCATATTAATACAAGTATGTTCCCATTTGTCCAGTCTGTATTAAAATCCTATTAAGAACCACCAAAATGTTTTTTTTAAATAGTCATAATTAGCAATGCTATAAAATTAACAAAACATAATTTGAGTAAAGCATGACTGAATCAGCTATAAGACATGTGAAGCCTTTTAAATAAAGGATTTTTGTCCGTTAACTGTACAACAAAATAACTCTAAGTACATTTAGCTTTAATCTCTTTCGTGTTTCATTTGGACAGCACTAAAATATAGGCAGTCGAAACACAATAAAACAAACACAGCAGACATCCCTTAAATTCTGCATGGCGTCATCATATTTAACTCTCAGGAAAAGTGCCAATTGAACACAATCCTAGTATAAAATATGGCAATTCGGTAGCGACGTTCCAAGACGAAGAAATCTTCGAAAAATCATCTCTTTGGAAGGGATGGGACGAAGCGAAATGCAGTGCGGGTCGTAAGTTGCCGGCCCCTGATTTAAATTAATCTTGGTGTTTGAAGTGTTAACTAAATTAATTAGAAATTAACATAAGTGTACATGACTTGCAAAATAAAGTAAAACGAGAGCAGACATATTTAATTACAAACACTAAACTGTAGCTTAATTATCCACAACACATCCTGCTCTGCATGTGCTATGCCCTACAAACTATCAACAGACAACTCTATGATCCTAGCCTTCTAAAGGTGAAACACCGGCTGACATAACAATGACACGAGTCGAAATAAAAGTGCAGCAGGAAATATTATTTGATTTCTTAGATTAAAGGTTTTGACAGCAGCAAAGATTGACCCTTTGGTGTTATGCGGTATGCCTATATGAAATATCTTCCATCTTTAGGGGAGGGACTTCCGAATTCTACCAGACTACAGCATGGAAACATAACCCATAGCACAACATGAAATTTGCTTCACGTGTTTGGTAATCAGCCAGAAAAAAATTAAATTTTCACAATGTCAAGAGACAAAGTTTATAGTAATCGTCAAAATTAAGAAATAGCCATGCAAGTGGAAGCAAAATCTAATGCGTAAATTAAAAAAAAATGAAATCAACCAGCCTGAACGAAATGGAAAAGATGAGACACCCAAAAACTCACCATTCAGTACCAATAAAAAAATACAAAAGTGTACCGACATTATTCACGTGATGGCAATGCAGAAGATACGTACGTCAACGGGGTTCAAATAAGTGGCAATGTGAACACAGCATAAAAAAATGAAATACATTACATTTGATCAAAACTGATACGCACTGCGAGCTCAGATGAAGGCGAAAATATATAACGCTTCTTTCACCAAGCCAGTCCTACACACCACGCAATAATTCTCTTCATCATGGCGCTATTAAACTCAATGTACTTGAGTACGCAGCGTCACTGCATTCATACTTGAATCTGTCTTACGGCAGGTCCATTGTCTCTTCAAAGCGCGTTCTAGTGCTTCCTCTGTCAATTTACAGTATGCCCTCTTTTCCTACGGTTATCCAGTAGCTGCCTACGTCTTATTATTATTATTATCCCGGTCGCTTATCGTTTCCTCTATTTTTCCTCCAATAACCTGTTTTAGAAGAACTTCCTACGCAAGATGTGACCAATCCAGTTAGCCTTTCTTCTTTTTGTTGTTTGTAGGAAGCACCTCCCCTCCTTGACCCTTCGTAACACATCACTTCTCACATGTCAGTCCAACTAATCTTCTTCATCCTTTAAAACTTTGCAAGTATTTCCGATCTACTTTCCAAACTCTACAAGTTCCAGCGCCATAGAAAGCTATAGCACTTTACTAGTTATTTCCTTCAATTTAAATCCAAATTGCCGGTGACAAGAGTATGCTTCTTGTTGAAAGCTGTTGTTGCTATGGCAACCCTGGATTTAATTTCCCGTGTACATATTTCCATTACTTATCTTGTTACCCAAATAGTTGAAATATTCCACATTCTCAGGGTGTTTTTGATCTATCTTAATCTCTACTGAAGACGGCTACCTTGAGATTCTCATCACCTTAATTTTTTTCAACACTCATTTCCGTCTCACAGCACCTTCCCATTTAAATTAGTCTTTCAATCGTGCCCTATAGCACCGTTTCTTCCATAGCCAGTAGCACAATGCCATCTGCATATTTCACAGCGCGAATTACTTGTCTTCCTATTTTGAAGTCTCCAAAGCCTTCAAGAGCTTCCTTGTTAAGGTATTCGTTGTACAAGTTGAATGGAATCGGCGACAAACAGCATCCTTGTCTAACTTCTCTTCCAATCTTCACACTTCTTGTCTGTCCTTAGTCCAGTTTTATTTTAACAGTCTGATCCACGTACAATTCGCTAATCAATCTTCTTTCGCCCTAGTCGATACCATTTTCTTTCAGGATCTGCATAAATTTGGTCCAGTTTACACGGTCAAATACCTTCTGCCTGTCTAAGAAACATGTACGCAATTCCTCGTCTATGTTCAAAGTTCGTTCTGATATTATTCTCAGCATCCCAACTGCACCCCCAGTTCCTTTCCACCTAATAAATCCAAACTGATTTGCTCCAAAAACATCCTCGACTTTCCTGTCAGTCCTTCTAAGTATCCTCGCTACCATCTTTGCTGTACGTGCAATTAGGCTGATTTTGCGATGGTCGCTGCATTTTGTATCTTTTCGCTTCTTCTTTAAGACAATCATTGTAACCAGTGAAAGCCTTAGGTCATTCTCTAGTTTAACATATCCTCTTGATCATTTGTGTCATTATTCTGTGACCACCTTCTCCCAACAGTCCGAATACATCTCCAGGTACATCATCACCTCCTGTAGTCTTCTTATCCCTCATCTCTTTGATACCTCTTTCCCTTTCACTTCGCAAAATATAAGGTCCTTTCTCGTTTGCATCTACTTCTTCTTCAATTTCGATTTCTAGGTTTTCTGGTCGATTGTTTCGATCCTAGAACTCTGTAATATAATTCTCCCAAATTTTCAACACTTCTCTGTGATCTACTATTAAATTCCCTTTACAGCATTCTCTATTTAATTTCTTCCTGGAAGCTCATAATAGACTTGTTCGGAAAATATTAATTTTGGAGTAGATCTGTACGTTCGCCACATCGCCTCCTTTGACTTGGCTCCGTGAAATTGAATTTTGGAAAAAAATCACAAGCCGTCTTCCATACTCTGTGTTCATCATCAGATTTGTGTGTAATATTCTTAACATTAGGTCGTACCGCACATTCAGCTTATGGTCCTAATAAACAGATCCTATAGAAATATTAATATATCTATGAATTTTATTTGGGGTTCCACTTACCTAATCATTGAAACACTTTCTCCCATACAACAACACAAACCCACATTCCTGTTGAAAAGTAAAAAAAAGTTCTTTTATTAATTTACGTATTTATTCAGCCATATTCAGGCCCACAGTCTAAAAGTACTTATTTCATCCAGCAGCCATAATGTCCATCACAACATAACCTACACATTTGTCTCGGTAACCGAAAAACTTGGACGGTACGAATTTTGATTTCATCAATATATTATCTAAAAATGCGCCACACAATTAAGAGCGGACGTCAGCACTTAAAAAAAAGCAGAGTAAATACATACTCTGCCATCAGAGAGTGAATGAAGTGGGGGATCCCCGCATTCCGTATGTATTCACTTTCGCGACATTACAGTGGTCCCACCTTCAACAGTCAGGCAGTCCCAGAAGAGAAGTGTTTGACCCTTGCAGACGGGACCGATAGGCTGTCCCAAAACTCCGGTAACAACCTACCTATGTTTACGGGTATTAAGAATACATGAGGTGGTCAAAATATTGAAGAATACACAAAATATTGGCATCCAGGTAACAAGGAAAACTGTAGTCCAAATACAGGAAAAACACAACGATTGCGGCAAAAAAAAACTCCATACAGAATACAAGATGGTGGAACCAGACCAACAGAAATAATAAATCACCAATACAAGATTCCACACACTTCGTATCAACCAAGTATTGACAGAAAATCAACGTGCAACCAAGATGAAGGCATGCGGTATTCGACTCAAAAATGCGTTTTCACAGACAAAATAAAAATGCGCAATACCTACTGTATTAAAAAAATTAGAATAAAACAATCTTCATACTGAGATCTCATAACTTACTGTATAAAATAAAAAGCACTTTTCACCTTTTGCTTATTGTTTTCATACAGACCTGATGATGATGATCCATAGTACGGAAACATATAGCTTAACAATCTGATATATAATGGAAGTTGCGTATGGACTGACCTTGTATTTGACGGAAAGAAACTGCTCACCTATGCTTTATGATATCCCAGAAGAGCGAAGACCTCAACTACACCGAAGCAGAGGCTTGAGACCTCGTATATATCCCCCCCCCCCGGGCAATAACATTTAAAACTCTAAAACCCTGCAGTTTGTGAACAGCGTAATTATCCGTTGCCTCAGTTTCACACGACAAATTTAGTTCCACAAGCAGCAGTAATTGATTGGTCTCTGCAGTGGAAATAGTGTTCTCTGTGAGGTGCGAACTGAGTTCTTGTCTATAACTTCCTTCAGTTTCAGTCTTCACGTACTCGTTATACTGTGCGAGATACGTGGCGACAGCAGCAGCGTTGTGGTCTGTGTCGGAGTACTTCAGCTTGCCCCCGTCAATGTCATTCCACCATTATGCCACATTCGTCTTCATCTCTATGGTGCTCTTACCAGAAGAACAAACAGGGGAAGCTTTTAAATCGTCAAATAAGGCAATGCTATTCGGATGTCTGTGAGCACTGGATAACAAGCATTCTGGAAATGTTCTCAGTCTTTAGGCAGTTAATGACAGTCCAGCTTTTAATTTCTTGTAATTTATTTTCTTGCGGTATCCAAAATGTGGATGAAACAATCTGAAATTACCACTGACCCAAGGATTAGGTTAGGGCTGGTGAAACGTTTTGAGGACGAGTGTCCAAACTGTCCATAAATTTCGAAGAAATGCTTTAGAGTGTCCAAGGGGATTTAGAAGAGCAAAATAAGGTCTTGGATTCTTCCATAAATAATTATTAACTAATGCATTATTATCATTATGCCATATTATAACTATACAATTAGTGCAGAGTGTAATTTTGATAAGTATAATAAAGGCCTCTTCGAGGAATGCGGTAAGGAAGAAAATGTGGAAGTAACTGGGGCTGCTGCTGCTGCTCACTGTTTGCCAAGGGAATTGTAAAACGTTATGTCCAATCTCACGTACTCGCCCAGTCACCGCCAGGCCCACTGTATAAATATCCAGCCAACACTTCTCATCATTTCCGATTGGTGTATAAATATTTCGCATTTAGCCTTATTTGGTAGCAGCGGTAATTTATATATAGTCTGTACGCAGTCAAACATGTGTGCATGTTCATACATTCTGACGGTATACAGCAGGCCGCCGGGCAAAAACAACAAAAAAAGGGACAGCAGTGAACATCGCATTACAAAGAAATCTTTCCGTATGCCATTTTGCGCATGCGTTTGCTCGGTGGCCCTGGATTAGGATGTCCGAGACACAGACATAACTCATACGAGCCGCGGCAGCTCAGTCAGCTAAGTGACGAACTACAGACTCGATGGCACCCGTTCCATTCCCGGCACAGCAGAACTACGTAATTTTCTGAAGAATAAAATCCAACTAGATGCCACTTACTACTTTGTTATGCTTATGATAGGCTCAAAATGTTTCGGGCACCATTATGCCCATCATCAGGAGCTCACGACGATAGCGTTGGTTACCACATAGGCCGTCTGGTTATCGAGTTGCTGCTGGTTGGTGGTTCCAACTTCCAACAAGCAGCAACTCGATAACCAGACGGCCTATGTGGTAACGAATGCTATCGTCGTGAGCTCCTGATGATGGGCATAATGGTGCCCGAAACATGTTGAGCCTAACATAAGCATAACAAAGTAATAAGTGGCATCTAGTTGGATTTTATTCTTCATTTATCAAGATGATGCACGGTCCAATACACATCAAATTTAGGTAATTTTCTCTTCGCCTCCAGGTTCGGATGGGCTCTGTGTCCTATTGAAGGGTTCTTACAAGGTCATTGGCCGGAAGTGAAGCGGCCGGGACGTGAAACTAGTCACTCTACACCTTATAGTACCGACGATTACACGTACAAAACAGGAACCTGTGCCAACACATCAGCTATTACAGGCCTAGAGGGTTCCAGGAGTTTGAGGTTCCCAGATTTCGAGACGATCTGCACATGGGGGTGGTAAGGTTGTCAGCCCTACACACCGGCCACCTTTACCTCCCCAAGAAATATTCCTGGTACCTACTTATGTTAGAGGTTGACCTGAGGCCAGGCGCCGTGGTGCGGCCGAAGGGCTTATGTCAATGAAAAATTCCAATGATACCATCAGGATTCGAACCTGCGACCTTCCAGCTTGTAGCGCAGTGTCTCAACCAACTATGCCGCCAGATAACTAACTTTCTTCCTTATTCCATATTTCAGAACTCTCCCCAAGAAACCTAAAGTCAGCACGCTCTAAACAACAAGATTGTAACAATGTTTAGACACCGCAGGTTTTCATTCTACATTGGCGTTTCTTTCTGCTCTTTCTTTCATGATTGTCATATTATATATATATATATATATATATATATATATACAGGGAGTTTCATAATGTACTCCGGGATTACAAAAATTTATTATAGGAAGACCGTAGGGAAATTTATTACAGGAAGACCGTAGGACACGTATTTACGAAACCTGTGCAGATAGAAGGAACAACTAAAAATTGTTTTTCCCAGTAAGTTGTTTTTCATCGCAGTTCACATTTCTGCCGCTAGGCGATGCGAGTGCATGTAGTGAGAAAATGTCCGCTCCGGGGGAGAAGTCGTTTTGTGTGTTGGAAAATCACACGAGTAAGTCTGTGGTTACTGTGCAACGTGCATTTCGTGAAAAGTACGCAAAGGAACCGCCTACAGACGAAACCATTCGCGCGTGGTATAAACAATTTACTGAAACTGGGTGTCTGTGCAAGCAGAAATCAAGTGATCGCCCATTAACCGCTGAAGAACTTGAATATCGTATCGATGTGTGCCGTGACACCTGTGGTGCACACATCGAACATCTCTAGTTGTCAAAAAAAAAACTTTCTCAGTTTTCCTGTGGCTGTGAACAATTCCATTAAGGTAGGTCCTTTGCTTTTATTGTTATAAATATTTGTAATCACGGAGAACATTATGACACGCCCTATATATATATATATATATATATATATACACACACACACACACACACACACACACACACAAGC
>Ga0123354_10009308_pt1 | contig 15024 bp, 10 predicted proteins | sample TergutLab28metaG_2_FD_97872 | JGI IMG/M metagenome (GOLD analysis project Ga0123354, IMG submission 97872) | Labiotermes labralis P4 segment gut microbial communities from Petit-Saut dam, French Guiana - Lab288 P4 | ecosystem: Host-associated > Arthropoda: Insects > Digestive system > Gut ...
AACACACAGAATGTAATCCAGGTCCATCACATCAAAAACAAGACATGCCACCAACATACCATAAGGTCAATAAAAAACAGTAACTTTAGAATGTACAACGACTCCCTGAGGATGGTTACATATAGTAACCGAAACATGTAGGAGTGATCAAAGATTTTAATGTTTTTACTTCTTCTTAAATATCTAATACCCCCTGAACTAGTCAGCTAATTCCTAGAGTTTCATGAAACTCGAAGTGTTGTTACCTTTTGCTACAGCACGTAACTGGACAATACGCTGAACCAGATCAATCCAATCCACTATCTTACGACCTGTTTCTTTAAAATTCTTTTTACTATTGTCGCCTCAGATACGTCCAATTTTACCAAGTGGGGTTTCCAACTAAACTCCACAGTTTTTTAGCACTCACACGAAAGCTACATGCTCTGACCAACCCATTCTCCTTGACTTGACGATCCTGGACACTAACAGAATTTTGTAAGGAATAGGACCTCCATCTTACAAAGTCCGTCCTTGTGTAGCCTTGTCAGTTCTCTCACTTTATGTCTCTCTCTGGTCGACACTTTTCACCCAGCACCATGCTCTCAAGTACCCTCAGTCAGTGGTCTGTCTGTAGGTTTGAAGCGAGTACGCTTAAAAACATACACTATTAGCTTGAAAAGATTTTGTCTGAATTATTCATTTATAACACCAAAGAATGCACATTAGACACACAAAATATACCCTTATACCGCTCCTACATGTTTCGACATCATTTACTTCATCCTCAGATGGCTAAACACCGACATAATAAACTTACTGATATGTAATGGATTACAAAATTAGTTCACATTTTATCACAACATTCACGCAGCAGTGTCAATATATAGGGTTCTTAATTTGTGATTAGAATGTTATGGGCATTTTTAAAAGTTTAAAACGTTAAGACAATTCCAGAGTAATATTTTGAAGGTGTCCTCACTAATTATGTTTACAAAATTTTATATTGAAAGTCTCTAAATTTTTCTTCGCATAAAAACATCCAATTTTTTGTTCGATCCTTTATGGATCTTGTCTTTCGAACGTATGAGTTTTATTAGTAATAATTCCTAAAATATATAAGACATTATCTTAAAATGCTTAAAGTCTAAAACCAGTTCTCTAGGTGTTGTGATCTCCTTGTATGAGGTAACTTTGACTAGATCTGTTTACAGATATGTGCGTGTCGATCGGACTGCATGGACCTATATTTCCACTTTAGGTTTCTTGTAGGTAAATGTAAATTTTCCCTTTGTTTAATTAAGAAATGCGCCATGACGGTATGTGGGAAAGTTGATGTAGTTTTCTAAGCCTCGTAAACTCCGGCTGTAGATATATGAAGGATCAGTTTCAGGCTTTGGTCTCTTTACGCGTTCTGCCCATTGAATATGAGGCTGGGTGGGTTCTACAGATGACGTAGACGCGATTAATAAATTTAAATTTTTTTCTCTGCTGAGAATCGAAATCCGGGCCCTTGGTTGTCCAGCCCGTAGCCCAGTCACAAACCTGGCTCCCCCAGCAATGAGACACAGCACTATCTGCAACAGGTCTATTGCCTCTAGCCAATTTGTCCGTGGAACCTAATCACAATGACCGGTCGATCTCGCACATCTGAACCTCATTAGGACTGGCGGCGCCATCAGAGGCTCAGTTTCTGGGAACGCATCTGAGAGGATTACTAGAGCCGCAGCTGACGTCAGCATCTCGCAGTGACCACCATCGAGAAGGATTCACATTCTAACGTCTGTTTCTCATTTGCTTAATATCCACATTGGGAGGTCCAGGTCCAAAAGACACACTAGTTGCGCTTATTCCCGCGTAACGTCACTTGAAACAGCTTCTAAGACGAAAATCTCGTTGCCCTCAGTATTATAATGGTAACTACACAGACCACCAGCTGTAACATTAACCGATATTTAAAACGGTGTACTCCTTATCGAGAACACAAAATTACCAACAAAGTGATTTGCAGTTGATGAAGCTGTCTAGTGTTCTGTTTTTAAAAGCGTATTAAAATGTGTTGGAATGATCCATCGTTAAAAAAGCAAAACTGTTCCCAAATTTCAGTTCGTAAACGAAAAATCGTAAAATTGGCACAAAATTTCCATTAAAAAAAACAAGTTAAAATTTCAGATTCTTTTCATATGCTCATAACTGGACACATCACGATTGAATTCAGGAACATTTCTGAAAAATGTTAATTGATTTGTACCTAAAAGTGTAAAGGACATACGCTTATTACCTTGACCCTGAGCACGACGGATGTCACGGAAGACTCGCATATGAAACTTGCATCCCACATTATTTTGCCTTCCTTTTTTTTTTTCTTGTAGTCCAACTAACCTTATTTCATAGTGGAATTTCTCATTACTGACCTCCAACTCATAAACAGGCGTCAGAGTTTCTGAAAGTACTTCTTGAAATATTCATATTAGAAGGGTTTTCTTGGAAAATTGTCCCTAATTTCTTCGAGTTAAAGTAAAATAGTCTACATGGTCACTTATACAGTTAATTTGTCAAATAATATGGTCAGGATTAAATATATTTAAAAGTTGGAATTTGTCTGTTAGAAAACACGGGTCATGTGATTGTGTGCACACATGTTGCTTTCTGAGGTCGTGTTAAGGTGACTTCATTAACTGCACAAGGATTTTCTTGATATCCACATCTATTATTTTGAAGTTCTAAATTTCTACTTTCTGTAAATCGTGCCTCATTCAAAAAAAATACGAGGTTTGATATTCTGATTTGGCTAGCACAGAAGGTCTAAATCGAAGATTTAACACTTCTCTGTGCAGTTTACTGTAATGAGGGATTTCTTCAAGCAACTTTCGAATACGTTTTATCCATGACACATACTTCGCATCAGTATTGCAAAGGACGTTGTTCAAAACAATGGAATTCGCAAGCGTCCTTATCCCATATGACCTCCCTTTGTAACGACAGAAGAATAGAATTTAATTGCCTCTGTCAGGCGCTCAGTTGACAGCGACAATCACACGGGAACTTTTTCGAAAACAAGCCCACACAAGATGAATTTTTATTTACTTGGGCGTGCATAATAAGTCGAACCCTATGTAGGGGTTCCAATAAATAAAAATATAACATTTTTTAGCGCATTTTTTAAAATTTATTACTGAGAAGTTTCCGGAAAAAAAGTGGCGATTTAGAATTAAAATTATTTGTACTGTACTTACGAGGAATAACAAGCCAAGCAATTTAAGCATAACGGCAAAGTAAGGCGCGTTCGCGCAACCATATTCTGAATACGTGTTTTTAGTCTTATTTATCCACAATGCAAAACGCATGTGCCGCATTATACTGTCACCTGTGGCCTGTCCAGATCTACCATTTATTTACACATTATCTCATAAACGGCACGATTTTCGGGGAAAAAAAGTTTTTGGATATAAAATGTGTGGTTTGATTTTCTCTACTACATTTGTCTAACACATATCTCATTTTAAAGAACTCAGCGAGATATTATTATAATTGTACATAAATTTTCATGTGAAGTACCCGTTATTATTGTCGCAATTTGATTAAATTTGAATTTGCTCGACAAATTTTCTAAAAATACTCAAATACCAAATTTTATGAAAATTCGAGGGAACCGAGTTGGTTTATTCGGACGGATATGTGTGTGTATATATATATATATATATATATATATATATATATATATATATATATATAAATGTTAGTCACACACAACATAAAAATTTTTATTTTAGAGGCGACTATTTTCGGCTCTGGTTTGTAGCCATCATCCCTGATTCAAGAAGAAATATACACAAAAAATTTAAAACTGCAATTTGGACTGGAAAACTTCTCTTTAATTTAAAATTCATTATATATATATATATATATATATATTGAGGGTTGTCTGATACAAGAAACCTATATATATGACGAAATTGTGTACATTTAAAATTAAGAATTAAAATGTTTTCAATTGTAGGGATGCAAAATATAAAATTAAAAAAACACACTTCTTGTTCGTATAATAGACACCGACAAGATGCACTATTTCTCAACTTTATTTTGATATACAACCCTACATGGACTTATCGTCCATCATCAGGGATAGTGCATTCACAGCAACTGGTGTCTGTCATACTATTTATGTTGACTGTCTGCTAGCAGTCAACATAAATAGCGTTGCATATCAAAATAAATTTGAGAAATTGTGCATCTTGCTGTCTTCTATTACACCAATACATCACGATTCGCGGTCCTCAGAAAGTATTAAAAAAAAACACTTTTTTATGTACGATGCAGGACCCTTCCGATTTTGGACGATTACGCAGATAAAAGAGCAGTTTTTAATTTATTATTATTTCACTTATAAAAATTATTTATTATGTTAGATATTATATCGTGTAATTACTTCACTGTGACATAGCAAGAATTTGGCATCAATGTGAGAGTGGCCGGTGGCTGCCAAATGATGGAATCTGTTGAAGGGTTGTCCGCTTCTGCTTCAGGTTTCATGTGCTGAGTCGACGTTCTTGATCCAGGAGAATGAGTTTCATCAGGTTTCAGACAAAAGTAAGTTTCAGTGTGGTGATTTTTGCATCCTGTTTTTCGTTCCGTAAATTTCGTGGCATCATGCAAGGAAGAAATTTAGGTCACGTCTGGAGGCAAAACTTCTTCCTTAATAAGATCATTGTCCTTCCGAATTGCTGTTGCCTCTTCCCAATATTTGAACAAGTGTAGTGACTAATGTTTCTTTCATCGGAATGCCTAACGTAAAACTGACATCAACGAAAAAAATTTGAAAGCTTGCTATTTGTACCTAAATTTTTTATGGTTAGGTACTCTGATCTAGCACCTTCATATTCCTTGAACTGAAGGGGTTCACTTTTATATATTTCTCCCTAATCTGTTGTTTTCAACGTCCGTGCTCTTAACTTCTCCGCATCCTTCTTCAAATTCCAGCTTTAGAGTTGTTTTTGGACACGTACCGCGGTTTGTAAAAGATAGACAAATCAATGCCCACTATTTCACAGAAAGATTTATAACACAACATTTATGTTTTTGAGTGATATTATCTCAAGCTAAAGCAATGTTATATATTGCATCTGAACTGCTTATTTCTTCCGCTGTTTTGTTTTCACTGTTAAATGTTGAAAAGAATTATCTTAGGGTCAACTGGGAATAATACACTCTGAAGTAACTACAACCCCGTAATTCGTTGGATGGTGAATATATATAGCATCAGGAAGAACAGCCTCTCTAATCTAAGTGTAAATGGAGTACTTTTCAACATTAATAAAATGGCCAGGTGCATTAACTATTATAGAAAGCAAATTGCCAGTGTTTCTGAATGTCCCAAATCAATTTTGACTTCTCATGGTTTCCAAAAACTCTGTAACTTCTAAATATTCTTAATGGCCCTAAATTTTTAAGGGACGAAATGTCATTCCTTAGATGATAACAAGCGGCCGGGGTGTGGGGCTGACCCCCCACCCCATCCCCATATAGAGTGCAGAGGTCCTAGAAAGAGTACAGCCATACCTCTACTCACCCTAAGGGTCTTCGTGGCGTATAAAAAAGGGTGAAAACCTAAATTTAACTCAAATTTATTTTATATTGTTATTGGCTGTCGATTAAACAGGTCAAGAGCCCTTCTATTTTTTTTATGTATAACAGCACCTGTAGCTCGCTTTCAACGCTCCAATGTGGTACCATTAACAATGACTTCAGCAACTTCTGCCACTTTTTCTTTAGTGTAATATTTACAGTTAATGGACACAAACTCGTGCCTGCACAGTTGTCCCTGTTCAGCTAGCCATATTACAAATTTGTTCTGTAAGTTTATATTTTTAGCTACAGTTAACGAACTGCTTACTTTCGTAGATTTGTCACTGTAAGTCGCTTTAAATGTATTTTGGACTCAAGTTTTAAGAAATTTTTAAGAAAAGGTTACCAAATTGTGATTGCTGGCAAGTGTAAATTAATAATACGAATCCAAAACTCATACTGAGGTACTGGTAATAATGTGAGAACAAGAGGGTACGAGAGAAAGGAATTCAATAATCTCGCAGGCAAATTACTCGCTTGTAGCTCGGACGTGTAAAAGTGCGCAAGTTCACTCATTTGTGACAATATCTGTAGGTTTATTCATCGCTCGTTTAAGCGAACACACTTAAACAATGTGTTGGTTTAACGAGGGATTAGTTTACGGGTTTGCATAAAATATTTCTACTTATATCCTCAAATGAAACAGCCCCGTTATGTTTCAGATTGGGTTTTAATTACCACTTTCCAATATCAAATGAAAAAATTATCTATATGTTATGGAGCTGGGACAGCTCAGTCAGAATAGGTACTAGACTACAGTCTGGACAATAAATGTATCACGGTTTGATTCCCGGAAGGTAAGAAGCAATTTTCTTCCTCAAAACTTCCAGATCGTCTCTCGGAACCACTCAGTTTCTATTCAGTGGGCCCTGTGCAATATTGCCTCAGGAGTAAAGCAGCCTAGGCGAGAAGATGGCCATTCATCTCTATCGAATGTTAACATTAAGAATGCGTGCAGCTACAGTTTCAGCTTCCCATATTCCTACAAGCTATGGACGTGCGAATTTTCCCTTTATTTTTGTACTAGGTGCTGACAAACAGTTCTAACAAACACTGATGATCGAGTAGACGTTAACCTACCTCAACAGGTTTTTACGTTTTGTTGACCGTACATCCTAATATAATGATAGTCTTTTTTTACTAACTTCATGCACAAATTCTTTATTTTAATACATTTATTACATTCCTCTACATGTTTCGAGCACTATTGTGCTAATCTTCAGGAGGACAATTGTATTAACACAGCATCTGGTATCGTCACTCTCTTTGGTTGACTGTTCAGCACACAGGTTACGAGAGGACTACCTCAACAGGTTTTATGTATTTATTTTGTTGTAAAGTGAACTTAAAGTGTTTCATTTTTTATTACATTCTGTTCCGTGGAATTTGTTTTAAATTCTTTTTTTCATATATAGGCCTAATTCAATGCGCAAACCTGGAAGTTAATGTTTTTTTAAACGTCTAACTTTGGGTCCCTAAACTGTGGTCGCTAGGGGGTTCGCAGATACTTTCAAAATAACAAATTTTAGTTTTATGAAATGCTTCAATATTTAATATTATCTCATAAAAGAAACACGATTTTGCCGTACGATGTACTGCATTCTCACTGACGCTAGCGGAGCTTATTAAAAAACCCCTTAGGTTATAAATCAAAGAAAAGAATTAATAGAAATTGCTGAATTTACAGTTCCTTCACTAGACGGATAAATAAAAAAGTTGTTAACTCCAAACGAGCGAAGTAACTTCGATTTCACTCGGCTTCAGTCTTTACCAGACGACTGATTTCAGATTCACGCGAAAGTGTGAAACTGAATGTGTAATATGTGTACATGCGTGTGATTGGTCTGGGAGTGCTCCAAAGTTTTTGAAACTAAAAAAATTCTGGAGCAAGAAAATTTTGGAAATATGTATTCTTCTTCATCCGCAATAAAAGATGGGACGGGGAGAAGCAAACTGAAGCCTGAGAACCACAGCTATCCTTAGTCAACTTCTTTGAAGCTGTCGGAACATTACACTTAAATTGAATCAATTCTTGTGCAACGTGATCAAGATCTCATTACTTCCTGAATTTTATTGTAGGCTTTATAAAACTGATGCTTTAATGGTGTTGATGAATGGCATTCCGGCACAACAGCATAGATGCACCGTGGTGCTGGTATCATTGAAATTAGTTCGGAGAGAGAAGCGAGCTTTAATTAATTCCAGTACACAGGCTACTGTCGGCAGTGGACTGCACAAAGCTGGGCCCTGGGCAGATTCTATGTAGCAGCACTTCAAAAACATTGATCCTGCTGACTTTACATTTGTGTTCTTTGGTAAGTTAGAGGAACCGGAGGGATTGCAGAGCTCTGTCAATTTCTTAGACGGTATAGCGCCATTTGTAGGATGACAGGAAAATTATTAATTGGAAAGAATTCGGAGGAATTGGTTGTGGCCTAATCGTGGTTCTATCACGGCATTTGCCTGGAGGGACTGCAAAAAGCACGCAATAACTCAGCCAGGATATTTTGACGTTTTGCTGACCGTGCATCTCAGTATATTTATCTCAGTATTTAACGAACTTGATGCACAAAATTTGTTTCAGAATAAGTTTTATTACATGCCTCTACATGTGTACGAGACGGCCACCTATAGGTGTGATGATACCAGAGGCTGTGTAATGCAATTTTGACCTCCTGATGATGAGCACATGTGCTCGAAACATGTAGAGACATGTAATAAAACTTACTGTGAAACAAATTTTGTGCATCAAGTTGGTTAAATACTGAGATAAATCAGCCAGGACAGTTGGTTTCACAGTCGGGATTCCACTGGATCTACAGAGTCACCGCAACGTTAAACTCCTCGTTCTTTAGGTTTCTCCGGAAGGATCTCATTGGCCCCTGCATTTACTTAGAGACCTATGTTCCAGTAATGGGTTAGACCTGCGGATGGCAGCTGCTAATATACTCAAGAAGTAAAGTACCTGTTCTTCACCTGGAATGTGGTTATTTTCTTGTCAGAAGTACATTATATGGCGGTTAAAATTTACGGAAGAATCGTCCTGTTATGAATTCAAATTTCCTTGTGTAATCGAAAGAAATACATAGAATTAAGATTCGAATCCCATTCGAATATTCTACTTGCGTATGTCCGTAACAGCCCAGGTTGCCTTGCATAAAGAAAAGATTGAGTCTGAGTATAAATACCGTATCTTTTTTCGTTCTCTGCCATGCCAAAGGCAGTAAACAGGAAACACGGAAATGATCTAGGCCACTATCGCATAATTGCATTAAGTAAACAAAAGCGGACAGCATAGAAGTTGCGATCCATATGGCTCGATGATTTGGTTCACAGGTTAAGAGAAATTTATCACTATAGGAGTAATATTAGGAAATGGTGGTCTTTTTAATAGGATTTTACACGAATTGCTTTTTTGGGGGTTTCCAAAGTTCCAGAGGCATATACTGGCATCATAGGTGTCAGTGACTTTGTTCAGATGGAGGTTGCAAATTTTCTCTCTTTCTTTCTTTCTTTCTTTCTTCTTCTTCTCTTCTCTTCTTCTCTTCTTCTTCTCTTCTCTTCTTCTCTTCTTCTTCTTCTTCTTCTTCTTCTTCTGTTGCGCAAAAGCCCAACTCAGGCCTAGGACGCCTCACTCGTATTTAGAGTTCTAGACCACACACATCTAGACACACACCCAGTAGGACTCCTCTGAACGAGCGATCCGTTCGTCGCAGAGGCCGCTACCTACACACCACACAAACTACACCACAGACAAACATCCACGTTCTCAGTGGTATTTGAACCCTCTACCCCAGCAATAGCGACTTTACGACCACCAGATCGGCAGGAACTAAAACTAACTGAACCAAATTCAGTCACCCCGAAGACTGAGACAGTAGGCTCTTCTGAAACGTCGGAAGAAACCAAACCCAAAAAGATCATCATTTAAAACTCCCGCCACGTAAACTTGAAAGTTACATGTTACGAAATGTTATAGCCTTGGGACTTCAAAGAATTTCTCCGCAGGTCCTAATGTAATCACAGATTTAGACAAGACAGTTAATGTACATACATACATACATACAAGTATAAACGTAACATTGAGGCGCTTTCGCCTAAACAGTGGTGCCGCGCAAAAGCAAAAAGTATCACATATTCTGAGTGTGTGTCTATAGCCTTAGTTACCCAACATACAAAGTGCATCCGCCGTTGTTATCTGCGGTCATCTGTGGCTTGTCTGGCTCTTCGACCTTATCTTATAAACGACACAATTTTCGAAAAGTTATTGCGCATAGAATGGTGTTTTGATTTTCTCTACAACTTTTGTTTGAAAAAATTCTCATTCTAAAAAGAATTCAGTAAGATTTTATCATAAATGTACATACGTCTTCACGTCAAGTGCCCTTTATTCTTGTCAGATTGTAATTAAACCTGAATTTTCTCGACAAATTTTAGAAAAATATGTATAAAGTATTATAGAAATTCGTCCAGTGGGTGCCGAGTTATTCAATGCAGACAGACTGACGGACGGACAGACAGACATGACGAAGCTAACAGTCGCTTTTGGCAGTTTTTTGAAAGGGCCTAAAATTGCTGAGGTGAATGACTGGATGCAAGAGACGGAAGCTCTTACTGAGCAACTCACTCACTCTCTCAGTAGCTGCATAGAGTAGTGTTACTCTGCAGGCATTTGTGAGTTGTACTTACTTGGTGCCCGGTTCGAATCTGCCCCGAGATAGCAGCTACCGTGACTGAGGTATTTAGCGACTTGTCTTGGTCCCTACAGGCATATATAGAATACTGCCTCGATTAGGCTACGACAAATTCCTGCCAGAAATTTCAAATTCTTTTAACATTCTTCCTACCAAATAGCAGTGCAGAAGAAAAACACAAAGAAAAGAAGCGATTCACCTTTCAGTTAGTCCTGATTTTCCAGGTCCCTTATGCAAACGACAGGCTCAGTGTCATTTTACGAGAGACATAAATGGCGAAGTCCAGAGTGTCACAGAAACACAAATTGAAGAAGGAATAGTTAATGTAATATTTGCACTTAAGTTGAGTTCGTGAGCCATTTACCTGTTACGAACGACATCGATCGCGCAGTGACATGAGCTGCTTCTGCTTGAGACGGTTAGTGAAATACGTACAAATGTTTGCTGCCAGGATAGTAACACCGAAGTCCGTACACAAACACACACACTACCGGTGAACTACCTGCGCTCTCCTCAGACGCGGCGATTGCCTCTCTATGGATTGTGCAACGTCATTCCAGCTACCGAATACTCATATCCAGGGTTGTCCATATTACCGCTGTCATAACACACAGTGGACATTAATTTTAAAAACTGTATAAATTCTTTCCGCTGAAAGAAAGTTTCATGAATTGCGAGTTTGAAAGTAAATTCGACACTGCAGTTCACCAGACACGACGCCATAAAGAAGTAAAAGAGACTGAAGGTATCGCTCCACGCATTCTTAACCGCTGCCCTGGATTAAGGCAATTGTTTTGCTTTGCGCCTTGGACGCTCTACCCCTTTCAGTTACCCAAAGTACCCATTTTTCCGAGCTTGACGGTCCCTGAAGTCAATCTCGACTTTTGGAAAACAGAAAAATCTTCTTACGTTTGACGGGTAATTACCCCCATATCTTAGTCATCCAGCCTGCTGCACTGTCAATTTTTCATTTATATTTTTGACAATTGCGGATAGTTGCCTGTAACTTTTTAGATATGGTAGAATCTGCCTCTGAGATAGACATTATAAATGACAAAATAAATCGCTCGTAACACGCAGAGGATTAAAATAGACTGTACGCAGTTCTGTGGCTCTGCGGCTAAAACTAAGTCAGAAGAGCTTTATTTCACTGTCGCCCAGTTCTGCTCGCCTGAGTTGTCTCGCCGTGGTTTGCCCCAGACGTCAGTAAGTGTTCAAGATTCGCAGATGTTTAGAACAAAACACGTAAATTATGTCAAAGTGAGTTCCAAAATGACTTCTGGTTGCTCTTAATGGGTGTCGCCATGCAACAGATCAGTGATGAACAACTGTTCTTTGTGGGTTCTAAAAAGAATACATTTAAATTTCAGTTTCGAAGAGCAGATACACAAATACACTGAAAATTCAGTAAAAATACGTAACTCTTCCATTTTCTACCACAGACAAGAGACAAAAAATTATTATGATATTTACAAATATAAACGCTAGTCACGGCTGTCAAAGCGAGTATTGCGGTAGAGCTTTGGGTATGAGGCTAATCCTCATTCCCAGTGCTTCTGTAACTACAGAAATAAATTTTAACTATTGTTTAAAAATGTTAGCTACTGTACATTGTGTTACTGAGAGGGAAGCAAACACATCCCCAGCTATCAACATTTGCGCTGACGTCACACCTACACGTATGAGAATTTCCTCTGGCCATTTAAATATCACAACAATGTGTTTCGAAACAAAATGGTCCATTGAGCAGAACAAATCAAACGGCTTTCTCTTTCAACACAAACACACCGGCACAGCGGCTGACTCCAAACAGAAACCACCACAGTGAATAGTTTGATCTGACCGATGTTCCGGGTTTGATGGGGGAAATATTTTTTAAACATCCAAGCCAGTGCGGCTGTCTAGTGGTTAGGTACGACCCACAGTTCTGAGGTCAGCCATTTCGATGGATATATGCTATACGGTCTGACTTATATAAACCATAAATTCCGGTGAGATATAGGCGTTCGTATGAAAGCGGAGTTTTCCGCAAAACGTAAAATATTGCACTTATTTCGGCACTTTGGAGTGAAGCTCAACTACAGATGTATAATTACAGAGCATGAAACAGCGTCCTTCTTCTTCGTTCTGTTGATCAAGAATTTCCCTCCGATTTACAAAGCCCAAAGTTTAATTACCGTATTTAAACAGCCCACAACTAGGCCGTTTCTTAGGCAGCTTTCGTCCAGCTCAAAACCCCAGATGGTGCCGTCTTAATGTAAACAATTCAATTGCTGTTAAACTTCTAAAGTGGCGCCTCCCCTTTTTTTAATTCTATGTTCATATCAACATTTTCTCCCTCGTATTCCAGCCACGCATTCTGTACACTGAAAAACGCGTTGCAGCTTTTCTGCATTCCGAACACAATGAATAAATTTTCGACGTCGGCAAGCACGTAAGTGCGCCCTGTTTACAAAAATTCAGTCAACATTTAGTCAAACTGGCAAGATATATTTTCGCAAGTGTTGAGTGGCAGATCAACATCAGGTGTATTCAATTCAGTCTACCTAACATTCGTAACACTGTGTGCAATTAATATCTAATTAAAGTAAATTTTCGTCGTATTTGTGACAGTTGTCATCAGTGAAGAAGTATTCTGCCACATTAATTTGTACCTTCCTATTGATTTATTTATTTCTATGTTCCTATTTCTCTCATCTTTCCTTATATCTTAATATTTTCTGAAACTGTACTATGGCCCTGGGGTCGACTCAGCCTCTAACAGAAATGAGTACCAGAAGCATTTCCTGGGGGTAAAGGCGGCCGGTGCGTAAGGCTGACAACCTTACCACCATCCTGTGCCGTTGTCATGCAATCTGGGAACCTTAACTTCCTGGAAACCTCTGGGCCATTTCAGGTCTGTAACGGGACTGCTTTACCTTTACTGACTGAAACTAATTCTTCTTCCTATGCCTTTTATTTTCTTATTTTTTCTGGCCTGAAACTTTCCATCACAAAACGGTCCTTTTAAGGGACGGCGGTTCATATTGGTTCACTTAATGCTCTGATATGCTCCTCTTATACGTATGTTCGTACCATTTTCCCTTTGCAGGTCCTTCTTTTACGCTGAAGACGAAGTCTTCAGGCTCGTCCGAAAAAAACAGTACATTTTACTGAAGCAGAAGGAGTGTCATCCGGAAAGACCTCAGTCATACTTACAGACGTCACCTACAACCCTGGTGGTCTTTCTTTATCAAGACGGAAATAACTGTGCGTATGCAAGTTGACCACCCTTACATAAGTAACGTACGGTCGCAGTTTACCCTTCAGAAGCGTGGCAGGTAATTATATGCCGCTACAAGATATTATGTATCTTTCACATACTGTAGCCAAGCCACATTAATAGCGTGTCTATACAGGTTAGTTGCTTTGAGCTAGCCGATTCCTTTCAACGCGGCTGCAGACAGTAGCTGGCAGCTAGGTTACATGTTGGTCGGCATGGGGCAATATAAATTAAGAAAATCAAGTCTTCCCTTCAACAGTAGCTTAATTACTTTATTTCTTCTTGATACTTAGAAGTCTGTGAGGTATAACATAGTGCTTGAGAAAATAGGAGACGACAATAAGATATTCCTTTCTAGTTTTTTTTCTATTTTATACTCATTTCTGTTTCAAACATTTCGGACGCAGGGTAAGACTACGCAGTAACGTTTTATGAATCTTACACATGGTTGACTATATTTAATTCAGGATGTGTTCAGCTACACTGTGGCACGTGATCTAGGAGGTGGATATCAATATTTCGTAGGAAAACACTACTTCCGACCTCAGAATTGATGTAAGAACGAGATTAAAGGAATAAAATTGCGTCCGCAAAGGAGTCAGGCCTGCTTAAATTTAAGAATGCTTCCTGCGTTGCGGTCCAGGAATCTTCTTGTTATCAGTACATATCTCCAGTAAAATTTCCGAAGATTTAAAAGTAAAACATTACAACATCCGAATCAGCTGATATTCGCGAGACTAGTGATATCAGTGTTGGTGTGCCACCTAAAGAAAAAGTGTTGGTTGAAAATTTTGGAGTGTAAATATTTAGGACAGTCACAGTCACACGAAACACACGAAAATCTTGCAATATAAGGCTGCAATGTTCTGATTCGTGATGTTAAAAAATAGTGGCACTTGCAACTACCACTGTGTTCCAGAGGGTAAAATACAAGTTAAGGAACTGGTTTACCAAACAGCAAGAGTAATTGATAATGATCATCCGGGTGTGCCCTTATGTCGTGTATGTTACCATTCCGGCCCGATGACAGAATGTCATCAGAAGGGACTCGGAGACCACCCAACGGGAATGCAGATGCGACTGTTTGATATGATTCGGTGATCCATCTTGTAGACCCTTCCGCGCCTGCGCTGAACATTGCCAATCAAACTGGAGACTCTCGTGTTAATTGATCGCCACGCTAAACATGCAGTAAGTCACTCCGAAAGCGTGTCTGATGGTTGTATAAGCCTCTGATACTATTTTCTGCTGGCGTATAGGGTGCGTTTGTATCACATTCCAATTAAAATTCTACCTATAACCTTATTGGAATTTAGTTCATTTAGTGTTGAGAATTATTGCTAGCCACTCCCCCCCCCCCCCCCCACAATTTAAAAATATAAGTATAAAATTTCATTACAACTTACAATTGTTTTTAATACACAAACAAAAACCCAACAGTTTGCCCACACTCCCCCTTCTGTT
>Ga0123354_10009309_pt1 | contig 15023 bp, 8 predicted proteins | sample TergutLab28metaG_2_FD_97872 | JGI IMG/M metagenome (GOLD analysis project Ga0123354, IMG submission 97872) | Labiotermes labralis P4 segment gut microbial communities from Petit-Saut dam, French Guiana - Lab288 P4 | ecosystem: Host-associated > Arthropoda: Insects > Digestive system > Gut ...
ATTTTTTTTTAAAATGTTTAAAAATTTACAAGAAAAAATTTTAGAAAAAAAAAATTAAAAATTTTTTTTATTTACCTCCTTTTTTTTTACTTTTTTTTTTTTTTTTTTTTTTTTTTTTTTTTTTCCCCCCCCCCCCCCCCCCTTTTTTTGTGCATTTGGTTAAAAACTACATGAGACCAGATGGTTGAGGTTTAATTTAGTCTTTGTGACATGCTGATTCTTAGTTAATGACCTCACTGCTATGTACAATAGATCACACATGCTGTATACAAAAATTTGTTGTAACTATGGATTCACACATATTCTGGAACTAAATCTATAATTTTGTTCATGTGTATATAGATGGACACATGTCACCTGAAAAAGACTACTGTTTGTTCTAGCAGTATCATTGTCCTTCATTCTGATGTTCTCTTTGCCATACTCACTATCATTTATGTTGTGCATTAACTTGGCATGGCATCATTTGGTAATTCACTTGGGCAGGAATTAGCGGCTCATAGTGCTTTGTAAGCTTTTATTCTGTATTATTTGTGGTCTCTGTAATTTTTAATCAAAGTTTACAGCTTCATCACCTTGTTCTCTTGTAAATATTGTTCAAGGTGGTGTAACTGTTCTTCATTTTTTCAAAGGCATAGTGTCTGGTTAATATGTAGGTTAGTTATGAACTTATTTTCATGTTATTTAATTTCCACTTTTGCTCACTTTTATGTTGTCATTGTGATTTCCATATACTGTTTTCATATGGATAAAGCAGAAAGAAGCCTCAGCACCCTCACAACAGCAGAACCGGAATGCGGAATTTGATGAGCAGTTGCTACTTAAGGACTGGGATTTTGCTCAGTTCTTTCAAGGTTTCAATGAACGTTTGGACAAAATGAAATTGGAAACGGATAATTCTGAACCAAATGAGAATGGAGGAAGTCCAGTGAAAGTCCCACAGTGCAGTAGTAACAGTCAGGATATAAGTGCTAACAAGAAGAGTAGTGGAATACCTGCTGAAAAAAAGAATCAGCAAAATCGTGGAATTGGTTCTGCTAAAAAGAACAGCGGTAAAGAAGTATTTGCTTCAACAGCAGTTAGTCAAAAGGATGTTTTACTCTATCACCGTCGAAATGAATCAGATTCAAGGATAACTGGACCTTATGGTGGTTTCAGACGAGAGAACTCGGATTTTTTCCCAGCCTCGTCCCGACATTCAGCCGTATTACTAGAGTCAAAGAATAATTCAAGTTCTGGGAGTGGAGTTGGTGGTATAATGATTTCAGGAAATGGCCGCCGTGGTTCAGACATTGCTGGTGGGATATCTGCATTGTCAGGTCTGAACATCCTTGGTGTGGGAAGAAAGGGAGGGGGCAGTTCAGGTGGAAAGAGTGGAGAACCCGTACCCACTGATTTCAGTCTTAATAAAGCTGCCAATGAACGTGCTTCTGCTATTCTGGATCATCCTGTGAGACCACGTAGGGAGAAAACAGAGGGTGACATTATCCTTCTCAGGAACCGACAGGAACTTCGAGATGAACTGCAGGCAAGACGACTGGACATGGAGCAGAGGTTCTGTCGGGAGGCCGAACGAATGCGGAGACGCAACAGCCGGCCAATTGTGGACGGGGGAAGCAGCAGTAATATTGCCTCATTGACGTCCTCTGAGTTTGGTGGTGCAGGTACAGGAGGGAGGGAGGAGTACAGCCTGCGACAGGTTAGTGTGGGTCAAGTTCAGGGGAGAGATTGTGATGTCGCATTGGTTGAGACCAGTAATAGACAGATGAAGAAAAGGCATGCCACGTTTGGTACATTTAGTGTAGGTTTTTACATATTGCTACTTCTGATTCTATTCCTTTTCGGTGTCTTCAGAATGACTTTTAATTCTACGCAGTTATTGTCTGTATAAGTTGCTTGAATAGTTTTATTGTAGTGTACAGGGTACACCCACTGAAGTTGGATAGACTGTATTATTTAAAATATGTCAGGATCAGTATGAATACTGGCATTATGTTTTCTAACCCATTTTTAAATTCTGTTTTTTGTATCTTTAGCCTGTGTTCCCAGCTAGTTGAGGGAACATTGGACAGTGGGAAGAAAGCTTGTAAATTGTTCTAGTAAAATCTGTCATGTTAAGAATGTAGTCACACCTTCTGAATGAAATTTATTAAATCATGAGAATATTAGAATATGCAAAACCTATTTTTCAAATTTTGTCAAAGTAACTTTACTGCTTTAACTCATGAGTGTTTGTTTTATGAACAGTATTCAGTGCTTGGAGAATTTTAGGCCAGTGTGCATCTTCATAGTAAAGTGGGGAAGTAACTAAGCAGTATCTCTCTGCAGTTGTGTGTGTTGTTCTTCCTTACCATGTGTTATTTTTGTGATGTGCAGAACCAGACTAACTCTTTACTTCTTGCAAGGAAAGCATGACGTGAGACATGCCAACTTTGTAAAACAGTACTCATCTTCTTTGACTGCATTGTGTGATACTGACAATGAACTTTATGCATAAAGGGATTACATTGTGTGAAAATGTGTACTAACCAAAAGTGGAAGGATAGGTAAGATGTTTTTACATCACATTCTGCAAGCTGCGGATGTAACACCTGGATTGGGAGAATTGTTGCATCATCGTACAGCTGTTCTGATTGTTATGTGACAGCACGAGAATGGCCGTTCTGAACACTTGCTTGGCAGAGAATACAATAAAGTCAGGCACATTGTATATCTCTGTGAAATGCTTCACTGTTCATTGCTTACAATGAAAGCACATGCTTTGATCACTGCTGAGCTTACAGTTGAAGACTTACCACAACTTTCAAAGCAAGAGAACTGAACTGAATTGAGGTTATTAGGTGCATGACAAGTTCAGAAATGTACTGTTTGAAAAGACTTACCTATTCCAGTAGACGTAATAAACTGGACAGTCTCCTGTGTCAAAAATTATGGCAACTCTGAAAGCTGTGCCCAACATAAACAAGTATTGGAGACTTCACTGCATGAGAGTGGTGTATCTGAAGATAATGGTGAGTCAGATGAGCAAGTGGAATGGAATTGTTAATAAGTAAGTTCCATCAGATGTAGTTGAAAGAAGAATGCAGCATGCAACAGTTTTGAGAACCGCTGTAGTGGCAGCTTTTAACAGTTCAAGTAAATCAGCATGTCAGGATTCATCATCATTTCCACACCTTGTTTAGCATGGACGAAGCAAATGTGCTGTCTGCGATTGGGTTTCACTGCACTTATATTTGAATAGGGAATTATGTGTTTTTGTTTTGTCTGGTTTTTATGTCCTGTTCTGTTTCTTTCTTTTCCTCTTTATGTGACACTTTTCTAACATTCTGAACTTGACTATAAACACAATTCCTTGCAAATGACTGCTTCTGCTTTATTTAGGTAGCTCCTGTAACATATGAGCTTCATAAATAGAAGATATGTAAACACAATCAGTTAGTGATGTTGCTTTTTATCACTAGGCATGTGAATAAGGTGTATGTGAAGATGCCAATTTGCCTTTAACTGTGTTCTTTACAACTCGTTGGGCTGTTGGGCTGCAAGCTGAACTTTGGGTAATGGACACTATAACGGTTTGTTATACATGCCCCTAAAATCAAAATATCACTTTTCACCTCATTGTGCTTACCCACTTTTGCCGATGTAAAAAGTATGTTTTCTTCTTGTCACTTTTTCATTCACAAACTAATGGAAGCATTGCTTTGTTAAGTCTGTTTTGTGGTGTGACATATGTAATTAGTACAAAAACTGACTAACTCTGACTACTGTGTGCAGTGTTTAACATATTTGTTTTAAAATTTGTGCTTTCCCAGCAATAATAATTTAGATTGTGGTATTTTGCATTATGATGCCATTTATTGTTGTGCATGATTACCTCCATTTAAGAAGGACCTAGAAGATGTAAGCAGCACATTTCTCTGTGTTGTTTGTAAACATCTACAAGACTGCATAGCGTGGTAAACCAGAAGCCCAAAATTTAAATTTATTTTAATCTTTTATATTCTTTTAAACGTGAGGTTTTAGAATAGAATATTTAGTTGGCTTGACATTCCAACGTTACTAATGGGCACCATTAACTGTGTAGTGGCTAAACAAGAATGATGGTTAGTGTTGATTTATTCTTGGTTTCTTTAATGATGATGTAATGAAGTGCATGGGTCTAGTAATGTGTAGCAGTAAAGCAGGCAAACATTATTCTGTCATAGGGTTGTAGTGCACTACATTAAGAATTTATACTGTTTGTGGTTTATTTCCTTTGTATCTTGTTTTATCCCCTTCTTATATTAAATAAATAGAAATGTTTACTTATTTATCTAAACATAACTCTTAGCCTAACATATTTATATTTTGCTTAACTAACTACTGAATTGGCATGGGAACTGTGTAAGAGCTGAATTCTCAAGATCTTAGTGTCACGTACTTAGTGCAAATACTAGCACGCTGTGTAGTGGGAAACAGTGAAAAGAAATTACTTGTGAGAGGTGGTCAGGAAGTAGTATGTCTGAATAGAAGCTGAATGAATCAACATGTTTTTATTAAACTTATTTCTGGTTTTATCATTATTTATTTGTATATTTTTATTTATTTATTATTTTTTATTTTACAAAGGAAGTGGAGTGTGCTTTTTATTGATACTATTTGTTAAGATTGCACAGTGTTTTTGACATAAATGAATGAGTATGGGTCACGGATGGAATAATACTGATTGGAAAACCAAAGCACTTGGGGAAAAACCTTTGCCAATGCCCTTTCATCCAGGACCGGCCTTGAATTGACCCACATCTCTGCCTTGAGAGGCTAGCTATTAACCACCTGAACTTTGGTGCAGCCTGTTATCCAGTCTTGTTTTCCATTCATCAGAGATGTCAAAAAGTTTGACATACTCCAAACACAGTTCTGTTCACTTCATTAGAATAAGCCAAATGGCAAGACACATTTCTTTTTAAGTTGCATTGCTAACATTAAAATTGCTGTCTCTCTCCTTGTGTGTGAAAGTTGAGAATTACTGAATGGATGTGAAATCTGATATTCATGAGTATGACTACAGTACTCTATCCTGCTCCAATTTTGGGTGAAACTGGACAACAATAAATGACACTTCACATGCATGAAACATAAGCGTATTTCTATGCACAATAGGAATTTAACTCACATGTTTTTCATTAAGTAACGAAAGTGGTAAAGAAAAATGAAAAACTTATTATACCCAGTACAATTTGCTCATGGGATTTTTGGTTTTCATGATAATTAAACGAAAGAGATGAACATGTCAGAATTGCTGCACTGTGTGTGTGTGTGTGTGTGTGTGTGTGTGTGTATGTGTGTATGTGTGTGCATGCACGCGCATTTCCATTTTTGTCATTGTCCTGGAACAGAAGAGTAGCGTGGTGTTGGGACCTTTATTTCAGTTGCAAATTCTTTGACTGCTTGAATGTTCATACTGTTGATCCCACAGTGTTTGACAGTTGGAGTAAACAGGCATCCCCTATGATATTTTCATCATGATACAAATGAGTCTGCAGCATACATTTCAGAATTTCATTTTGTCAGTTCTATTTGTATTTAATGCCTGACAGAAGAAATGTTTCTGGCCATTCAGATTATGTTAGACACCTACAGATAAATTAACCATTTATGCTTCGTTGAGATCATATTATGCTGGTACTCCACAAATTAATTTTTGTTAAAAGAAAAATATTTTCCTGTTTTAATTTACTTTTTTATGTTTAATTTTTAAATGTTCAGTCTTTTGCTAAAAATGTAAGTAGTTTTGTAACTTGTATTCCTTTATTTCTTTCTGTTTATTTGGTTAAGGGGCCTGCAGGCAGTGGAAATGAGTTTTGTTTTATTCTGTTTACTTGTCTGGAACATGCTGAATTCCACCTTAATTGGCTATACACATAAAGTGTTTAATTTTTATTGTGTGATTTCTGAAAGTTCTGTAATATCCATTTGATTATTTTTCATACCATCAGAAGTTTTCAAACTTGCAAATGCAGTATTATTCTTTAACCTCTCTGTCAAACTTCAGGGCTTTAAATTTGCTGTGTAGTAAATAGGAATTGAATGGTAAGATCAGGTGTCTAATTTTTTTCAGGTTTGTGATTATTGTGTCTGTTTCACCTTCTTATGTCATCAGCCTTCCACATACCATGTTAATTGGCTTGCTCGTTTAAGTCCTTATGCTGTCATTACGGTGTGGAGAAGTTGGCGGGTTTTGTTATTGTCTTCCGTATTTTTACTTCATTTTTCTGTCTCCTCATTGGTTCTCTTTCCTTGGATCTGTTGTCTTGTATTTGTGAAGTACTTTTCTGTTCAAGTATGTGCAGTTAATTTCTTTTACTTATACTGATGAAATTGGAAGCCTTTCAAACATTTAACAGTTAGGTACAGTTTTATTGTAGGATTAATTTTTAAAGTTCTAATGAACCCAAAGCTTGTAGTTGGATCATCAGCTTGTACTGGTGTTGTAAATCCAAACATATAAAGTTGTAACTTACTGTTGCGGCAGAACCGGGAGGATCGACGTGGTGATTTCCACCGTATGGACTCATCACCAGGTCAACTTGGAACACCTGGGTCTCGCACAAGCTCAGTTTTGCCAGATTTACTTACACAGGTAAGTAATGTACTCTGCAAATTTTAAATATTATGTATGATTGATTCTGATAGCCTGTTTTGTTCAGTTTATGGCGGGAAAAGTATGGGAATTTCATGCAGAACATACTGCCCACACAGCTGATAATTCTAACATTGCGTTAGGTTTTGGTGAACAAGAGGTGACCAATTGATTTAAAGCCATGTGACCTTTTTATGGAATGCATGAAAAGATAATTTCTTTTTAAATAAACCTAATTTACTGCAAGAACTGAAAGAATTTAGCAGACCATCTCCATTATTTCAAACAGCAGCCATGCCATACATACATACATACATACATACATAAATACATACATACGTACGTACATGTTTGCGTGCATGCATTCATTTGTTCATTCATCCATGGATCCGTAAGTGTGTCATAAAGACAGTAGAATGTGAAACAAGTCATAAATACACAAATATACCAATTTACATTGTAACATGCTACAGACATTTTACAAAAATGGTATTATAAATCATCTTTACACATAAAGAATTCAACTACGGAGTGCAAGTAGTGTGTATATAGGTATTTTCTTAAGGCTGCTTCAAATTTTACCTTGTCATTCTTGAGGATTGTTAAACCTAGGTGTTAAAGAGTTGAAAGTTTTTATGCCTGCATAGAATGTACTTTTTTGAAAACAAGAGAGGTTGGCATTTGGTCTGTGAAGATGATGCTTATTCCTTGTTTTTATATTGTTTATAGATTAATTTGTTTGAAAAGTTCCTGATTATTGATAATGAAGTTCATTAATGAAAGTGATATACTGGTATGGAACAGATAGAATATCTAATTGTTTAAATAGACTTCAACATGAGGTTATTGGTTGTGCATCAGCCATAATTCTCATGATTTTCTTTTGCAAAGTGAAAATCATCCCACTGTCAGAAGAGTTACCCAAAAAATTATTCCATATTTTATAACAGAATGAAAGCATGCATAGCAAATTGATGTAGAGAGTGTTAATGTTTCTGATATGGACCATTGATGAAATGGCAAAACATGCTCCACTTAACTTAGGAATCATTGTCTCTGTATGTTCCTTCCAATTTAGTTTGTGAACCAAGAAATTTTGAATATACTCTCTCTTCTATATACTTTCCTTTTTACAACCAATAAATAATTTAAAATGTGATGCCTTCTTCATTATAAATGTCATTATATTTGAACTAACTTATTAACAGCAAACCATTTAATCATATGAGAGACAGCTAAGTTTAACACTGAGCAGAAATCTTCCAAATTTCTGTTTGAAATTAAGACACTAGTGTCACCAGCAAATAATATTGGTTCTGATGTAGAATTTATTCTCAGGGGAACTCAGTGTTTCATTGTACTCTTTGTCAAATCACAGAAAATTCCTCCAATGTGCACTTTTTTTGGTTAATAGATTTAAACACACTATCTGTTAATGTGAAGGCAGCATTTTCAGAAGGCACCACTTTTCCTAAAACCATGCTGTCCTGTGACTAGTATGTTAACATATAGATGTCACCTACTGTGCCAAGCTTTCTTGAATACCTTAGAAAAATACAGTTACTAATGTAATAGGCCTGTAATTTGTCATATGAGTTTTGTCCCGTTTTGTTTACAGTTGGTTTTACTTCTGCAATTTTAAGACAGCCATGAAAAATACATTTATATAGCGAGTGATTATAAATGTAGCTTAATGGGTGACTAATGAGAGATGCACAAGTTTTTAAGATTATACTTGTTACCAAAACCTGACGATTTTGTTTTGGTTTTAGGGAATGTATTATTCTTTTTATCTCAGTTTCAGTAATTAGGATAATTTCTATGCTGGGAAAGTTTCCAGGAAATGAATCTTTTAGAATGGAGATAGCATCTCCTGACTCTGCTAGTTGAATGTTTAATTTCTGAGTAAGTGTTATAAATAAGTTATTGGAGGCACTGGCCACGTTGCTTGAATCCTTTAATTTTTCATCATGAAAAAGGAAGGTGGGAACCTGCTTCAAAGAGCATACTTTTCCTGTCTTTCTTTGTATTTTTCTGTGTTTTTATTTTTTTTTATTAGATTTTTCTGTTAGGCTACTGTAGTGTTGCTTCTTAGCTTCTTGTATAATTTTACTTAGGATTTTACTATATTAAATCTAATACATGTTTGCTTTTGGATCGTTGCTGTTCTTACTAAAGACATACAGACATCTTATGTTTTTGCAAGATATATTTATTGAGTATATAATCCAGTATTTTTTTTTCATACTTTTTTATTTAACTGGAAAACTAGCTTGTAAAATGCTTACAAAAGTGCATAGAAATGAGTTAAACATATGGTTAGGATCTTCATCTATTTAAACAAATTCCCAAGTTTCTTTTTTTTGTAGAGTCTGAAAGTTCATGATTGTTTCATTGCTGTTAATCTGGTTCTCTGCTTCAAAGGAATTTTGTGTGTTGTTGCATATATATTTTTTATTGTGTTGATTTGAACATCGTGGTTTGATAGGCCATTTATTGTGGGAGGTATAGAAGAATAAATTTATTCTACTTTTATCCACAAATGTATTATCAATGGCAATACGTGAATTGATTTGAATTCTTGTTCCACAATTTAGAGTGTATGACAGATTTATATTGTTAATAATGAGGCTAGTTGTTTTTTGATTGCTTTCAGTGAGATAATCTGTGTTTTATGTCCCCACAAATTAAAAGATCTGCTTTAGGTGTATACTGATGTTTCACAGCATTATTTAGATCCTTTATAAATTGATTAAAATCTCCTGTGGGTGCTTTGTATAAGCTTAGTATACTTAATTCAGATGATTTAGTCTCTAGTTCAATGGCGCAAATTTCGATATCCTATTCTTTACAGTTATGTGAAATAATAATGTTGCTGAAGTATAGGTCTTCACGAACAAAAACACACACACCTCTGTTCTGTAGATTTTGATGGCAGAAATTTTATCCAAATATGTAGCCTGGTGGGACTGCGGTAGCACAGTGGTTAAGGTACTGTGCTACAAATCTGAAGATCGCTGGTTTGATCCCAGCTGGTGTCAGTGGATTTTTCATTGACATAAAGTCCTTCCGATCGCACTATGGCCCTGGGGTCCTCTAACAGAAATGAGTACCAGGAGTATTTCCTGGGGGTAAAGACATCTGGTGTGTAAGGCTGACACCGTACCACCATCCTATGCCATTGTCACGAAATCTAGGAACCTTAACTTCCTGGAACCCTCTGGGCCTGTCCAGGCCTGTAACGGGACTGATTTATATGTAGCCTGGTAAAGTGAGATGTAGCAGTTCCTGTTCCTCCACTTGATGCTCAACTAGAACATAAGTACATGGGGATTAATGTATCTGTCTTTAAAAATTAATTCATCAGTGTTGCTTATTACTCCCCTAATATTTTGATGAATGATTTCTAGTGCATTAGATGAATCTGCAGTTCTCTCTTGGTTTCTAAACTGTATGTAATTACAATTAGTATATTTGAGGCACCTTTTTGCTTTTGCTTTTAAGCTAAAAAAGGGGAGGCTGTTGCACTGGGATAACAGGAATACTGCTAGTACCTGTCTCCTTTTTGTCACCTAATCTCTTAGCGGTAAGAAGTGTGAACTTCTTTTTGCCTCAATTTCAATGCAGGCCATGGGTCATGAAGTCTCCCATGTGTCTGAAAATGTTTTTATAGATGAGAGGTCTGCATAGAATCTGAAGGTCAACATTTTGAGGCTCTTCTTTGAAGTGATGTAGGTCATACTGAACACAGTATGGGTCCCAGATTCATGATAAACTAGGGATCCTGTATCATACAGCAAGGATTCTGTGATGTGATTTGATATTGTCAAATGTCAGAGATGGTGTACAACAAACACTGGCATCAGAATGCACGGCATATTTTTGGTGTTTTATGAGGTGCGTATTGTTATGTATGAGTTATTGACTGACTGTTTTTCTAGGGAAAATTAACACAAATTGACAATTGTGATAGTTATATTTGTGCCCAGGCTACTAATTAATTCAGTTCCTGGGCACTGAATGTGCTACCCTTAGGCATGTCTGTGAGTGCAGGTACTTTACAGAGACAGTGGTAATTACTGAAATGGTCAAGAAATCGTGCTTTATCAAAAAGGTTGCAAGTCTTTTTTTGCCATCTCCATTCTTTGGGATGTGGTGCCATGATGTTGGATAATTAGTGCCTGACATTTTGAGACAAATTACCCAGTGATGTGGCACCACATTCCAGAAAAAATGGAGACCCAGCCTGGAAGGTTTACTACCAGGATTACAAAATCCTTTCATTGATTCTTAATTTACCATATAATATGAATATTTTTGTCTGAATGTATGTCTTAAAAATGAATGTGTTTTATTCTAATAATTTTTATAGTGTAAAATACATAGTGAATGTGTGTGTTATTTTATAATTAATTATTTTAACTGATTAACCACTGTAGCTGACCATAAGGAATTTTATTTTGAGTGAAAAAACTGAATGTGTGGTACTTATTCTTCAACTGTAATTTTTTTTTTGTTATAGACTGCCTCAAGCCCAGGTACACCAAATCAGAGGCAGGACAAATCAACTAGTGAAGAGGTAAGACATTTCATGAATACATTCCTTGCAGTTAACATGACAGGATTTGTGATGAAGTTGAATGTGACAGTACTGACCTTTGTTAGAGGAGATAGCAACAAGTCATGAGGTTGCTTCTGTAATATTTGTGACAGTGTTTGATACAGTACAAAAGATTAATGCTGGGCACTGTCCATTATGAGCTGTATTCAGAAAGCATGACATTTTTGGAGTATGCATGTGCCCTCAGGTGGTTGTCATATTGATATAAAACATGTCCGTGTAATGGCAGCTAAAGACTTAAAGGTGGAAGTGGAGTCAATGTCCCTCTTTCTCTGGATACCATGTAGTCTTTTGCTTGGAATTGGGTTTTACACCCACGCTCAGATGAATGTCATTACAATAACATGCAGTTTGTCAATCTGATGAGTCACATGGATGTTCATGTAGAGCCAATGTCTGGAGTGTCAGATTCACTAAATGCCCCTTAGGCAATTAAAAGTGGCCAGCACACAGTGTGAAGGTATGGGTTGTCATAGTCCATCAGAAATCAGTTAGTGATTACTGAATGTGTTTGGTTCCATTATCATGAGTATGTTAGGACTGATTGTGGATGGAGGTGGCTGTGCAGAGAATCCTTTTGATCCCCTCTGCCAGTCATTCTTCTACCAATGTACCACTCTTAACTGTCATCAGCCCAAGTGTGTGCAATTGACTTAGCTAGCTACTGTCTCACATCTCAGTCTTCAATTCTGACCCAGAATTTGGCTGTACTCAAAATAAAGAATGTCATTTGAGTCTCCAACAGAATATAAAATTATATAATGAAAGACTTCAAGGAAGTGTGATGTGAACTTTTTCTTTCACGAGTTTATGCAGAAGGTGTTTATTTAAATATATAATTTTGTGTATACTTCTTTGTTTGTTATTGCTGTACTGAATTGTTTTATGTTTTTGCTTGCATGCTTTATTGCAAGATGATGTGCTTTATTGAATGATGGCTTCTGTGCCAGTTTTATCTATATGTCAGAAGTGCTTTAAGTACAAATGTTAGATGAGCACATCTTTCTTTCTGTGCATTTGAAATGCTTTTGCAGATCTGTTGAAGATGTGGTGACATACATAGCTTCTGGTACATACTAGAATATGCAGTTTTTTTTTTTATTTTGTGTTTTTGCATTGTACTGTAGTCTGTATCATAGATAAGTGCACAAATGGTGAAGTTGTACATTTTTGTTGCACTGACCTGTCTGTATTTGTTCCCCTGTGTTAAATTTGTGTGTGTGTGTGTGTGTGTGTGTGTGTGTGTGTGTGAGAGTGAGGGAGAGAGAGAGAGGTAGTGAGTGAGAGTAATATATTTGGGTGTGTAATTTTTATTTTATTTGTGCTTACATGCAGAATGATTCAGAAAGTCTTCTCATCTTATAGCTAATTACTCTCAGACAGTGGAATTACGAGGGAGCCAGAATAGTGTAGTTCGTATAGCGTCTAGCTACAGGATGGGTGGTCCTGGGTTTGAATCCCAGCAGGAGTAAAACATTTTTGTTTCTCTGGAACTGTCCAGACTGGCTGTGGTGCCTATCCAGCCCCATTTTTGATTGATACTGAGATTCTTTTGAGGTGTAAAGCAGATGGGGTGTGAAATTGACCACTCAACTCCATCTTATGCCAACGTTATGTACCTACACTCCTCTTATATGTATTAATGTCATGCATTGGGAAAACTTTGCTTTTTTTATTTTTGACAGTGGAAGTAGGATTGTTGTCCATGTTGATCATGTAGTACTGTCCGTTAGGAATACAGGAGGAAATATTTCAGTGACTGAGCAACCATTTTGTTTTGGCAACAGTGATTGGATTCAAACTGTTTACATTTGAGTAGGTCTCTGGTTTTCATCATTATGTTTGTAACTGGGCATGATGTTATGCACTTTGGTTGAAAAAGTACCTGCTGTAATGAGTATGCAGTTATTTTTCCAGTACTTTGGAACCAGTGATTATATTTGAGTCGTTTTAATAGAGGTGGTGCATGATTGCAGATGGCTGCCTTACATATTTATTCTTTTGATACAGCATGAGTTTGCTGTTGTATACCTTTGAGACAAAACCATTCCATGATCATTGTAAACGCTTATATGTATTTTCAAGGCAAGAAGGGTTGATGTAATAGTTTCATTGAAGGTGCTGTTGGGCAGGCTAAGCTGTGGTTGTACATAGCGCAGGAGCTTGGGGGATTCTGTTTTAACATTATTTTAATTTTACTGGGCAGACTTGAACTGAAGTCCTGTTTGCCTTATGTTATTAGTAGTCCTAGTTTTTGTCAGGTTTGCTGAAGAATTCTGTTATGGAAGTTTGAAAATTATCCTTGTGTTGAAGAAGAGTGATGGGTTGCATTTCTGAACTGCAGTTTGGTGTTAAGCAAAACAAAGAGCTGTATGATAGAGAATGAAAGGTGCACAGAAGTAATGAGCAGTGTAGTAGAAGTATAACTGTGAATTTGGATGTTTAACCCTTGAGTTTTTCCAATATCCAGATTTGTTTGTGCACATAAAATAGGTTGAGAAGAATTTCTGAGAATGTTTGAGCCCTTAGCAGTACATTCATATTCTGTACATGTGCTTTGATGTGCAAGTTTTTTTTATTTTTATTTTATTATTATTATATTCTGTATGGAGGAAATGAAAGTTGAGTGAAATAGCTTGATGTGTGAATGGAATGATGGCTGCAGAATGGACTGGCATGTTAGTATGTACCAGTTTTTATGACCTTGTAAGCTTGTATATGAGCTTGAGACTGGTTTATGTTAATAATTACATCTTATGAAGATGGAGTTATAGAGGTTATGATTCATCATGTTGGTAATGGAAGTTTTGAAAAAACAATTGCTTCATGTCATTGGAGTTTTTATTTTATGGACAAATAAACAAGACTAAACACAGGAATTATAGAGGAAGCATTATTCACTTAGTGCTATGTGTGTCCAATAAAACACAGCACTAAGTGAAGTGACAGTAAACAAGGGAAATTTTCCTGTAAGAATTTATATTCTTAGATCTAATTTGTATTCTCAACTCATTTTGTGCTTCAGTGATAATTCTCAATGTGAGGTGTATTTCAGTAATCAGATTAACAGTTATAAGTACATAGCATAAAGGCATGCATTTTACGAACAATATATAGAATTTTTCTTAGCAAAACAATAATGTTTTATTCATTGAAAAATATGTCTCTTTTCGATGGGTGTCAGGGTATGTCTTTCTCTTGAATAGTGAATGAAGACAAGTGGGATTTTGGCTTTTTTATTTTCACAATAGTTGAGCCTGTAGAAGCTGGCAGCAATCTCCACTCCTGGCAACCTGTCGTCTTCTGTCTATATCTGGGTCATTGTCTCAGAAATAAGAAAGAAAACTTCTGAGACGTTAAAAAGCCTCAGCCAACCCTTTTTTCCTTCTTACTGTTGGATTTTGTTTCACTATTGCTGCTATCTTCTGTTTCTTTCAGCAGATGTCTGGGGCTGTGTTTCAATGAGCTCCTCTTTCATCAGTTCTTCCCATTGGCTGTCCATAAGCTATTAAAAACACTCTCGAATATATCCACAGTCTTATTTGTTTAAAACCAAAACTAAGTTATGGTTACATGCTGCTGTGATGTCTTGCAGCTTTGTGCTGCAAACCATGCCCCCCCCCCCCCCCCCCCCCCCCCCCCCCCCGCCCCCCCCCCCCCCCCCCCCCCCCCACAAGAAAAGTAAAACAAAAACAAAAAAAAAAAACAAATAAAAAAATATATTTTAATCATTTAATTATTTTTATTTTTTTTTTTTTATACTTTTTTTATAGAATAAAACTA